>SXGT01129480.1_pt1 | contig 46467 bp, 36 predicted proteins | sample 3176221 | NCBI WGS metagenome assembly SXGT01 (sample SAMN11356862, study PRJNA531348) | freshwater metagenome | isolation source: freshwater sample F1-120 | place: China: Fuxian Lake, Yuxi | collected 2017-12-25 | reverse complement strand
GACGCGCCGGTGGAAATCACCCCCGAGGAAATACGCCAGGACGAGGCCGTGGTTGAGCGTGTCGAGCATTTGGCGAAGGATGTCGCCTGGGTGCTGATCGCGGCCGGGGTGATCGGCGTCGTCATGCCGGGCGTGCTGGGCGCGGGGGGCTAACAGGCAGTGCGGCGGCGGGGGCGTGGCGCGCGGGCCACGGAAAAGCCTCCCATTTTCGGCATGATCCAACGCTCGGGCGAGGCCGTCATCCAGGTGCTCGTCAACTTACGCCAAGCTGCCATCAGGGGCGAAGCGGATAGGCTGGGTCATCAGCCACGTCGAACTCCGACCCGAAGCTCATGCGCCGGATCGACGCATTGCGTCTAGAGTACCCGTTCATGGGGCGCGGCGGCTTCGCGGCCCGCCGAACCGAGAGGGCTTCCAGGTGGACCATCGGTACGGCTCTACTCTCCGGAAGGACCTAGCTGGACCAGGGAGCATCCTGATATTTGACCCCGATAATGGCCTTTATCCCGCGTGATAAACGGACAACCGGAAGATGATGGTAAAAAAGGCTCTGTTGCATTAGTGGGGAGCGTCCCGGCTTCGGTAAGCTGGTTGCCCAATATGAATACCGCTCCGGGCTCCCCGCCTGTCTTCCTTAGAATGCTCCCGCTACGAAACGTATGCCTTCGCTACATCACCATGCACATCCCCATGGAATCGTGCCAGTGCTGGGGCGGAGCGCAGACGCTCACTCGGATCGCCTGAGTGTAACTACCGCCCTCGCTGTCGCTGGCCGTGACCTTGAAGGTGAAGGTTCCCGCGCCGCCCGGCGTCCAGGTGATCAGGCCGGTATTGGCGTCGATGGCCATCCCGGCGGGCTGCCCGTCTAGGCTGTAGCTCAACGGCAGTTGCCGGCTGTCGGTGGCGACGACCTGGTAAGTATAGGCCTGGCCTACGTTCAGCCCCGCCATGCTGGGCTTCGAGGTAATGGTCACCACTCCGTTGGGGTTATCCACGCATTCCACCGGCGCGTCTGGCGAATAGGAGTAGGTCTTGCCCACCGGGCAGTCGATGGTGACCGTGACCGGCTGCAAGGCGAAGCCGCCCTTGCCGTCCTGGGCCGCGATGGTGTAGGTGAAGCTGTAGGGTAGCTCGAAGGCGAAGTCCGACAACCGCCAGGCCGGGACGCTCACCGAGCCGGTCTTGGGATCGATGTTCATGTTGTCCACCCGGCTGCTCAGCGAATAGGTCACCGGATCGCCATCCGGGTCTTGGGCTTGCGCGGTGTAGCCGTAAGCCTCGCCGATGATGCCCTTGACGCCCTCGGGCGGGGTCGAGCCGAACACCGGTGCCCGGTTGGCCGCGAGGGCGCCGCCGCCGGTGGGTACGCCCTTGAAGCTGCGTTCCAGGCTGTGGCAGCGGTCGCAGCCGACGAACTCGCCCGCCTTCCACTTGGCCTTCTTGCCGTTCCTGACCACGAACGCGAGATCCACCGGGGTTTTCGACAAGCGGGTGCCCTTGTGGTCCGCGCCGTGGCAGGCGGCGCACTGGTCCCCGCCGTCGCGGCCCGGCGCGCGGGCCAGATTGTCGTGCCAGCCACCGAAACGGCTGCCGTCGGAGATCGGGGGGGTATCGGCTTTCGCCTTTTCCCACCAGTTGCGGTCGTTCACCGGATGCATGCCGTGGGGACCGCCCAATATCCCGGAATCGGCGGGCAGGCCGCTGTATTGCCCGCCGTCCAGGCTGGCGAGTTGGGCGAAGGCGTCCTGGCTGTGGCAGACCTTGCATTCCGTGATCGCGCCGGTGTGGCCCTGCAACTGCAAGGCGGTGACGTTGTCGTTGGCGTTGGGGTCGCGGTTCGGCCACACGGCGTGGGCGCCGCCGTGGCAGGCGGCGCAGGGCAGGTTGCCGTGTTTGTCCTTGCCCTCGCGGTAGAGCGGCCCCTGGAACTTCATGATCGCGGGGCTGGCCCCGACGCAGCCGATCCAGGTCGGTTCCAGGTTGTTGCAGGTATAGGTGGGCGCGGGGATATCGATCGAGGCCGTCGGCACGGCGAAGCGCGAGGCGTCGGGATCGTGCGGGTCCGCCCGGCGCGGGGTCGCCGACAGGTCGGCTTCGTCGAAGGCGAATTTCCGTACCCCCGCGCTGAAGAAGCCGCCCTGGCCGTCCTTGCCGACATCGCCGTGGCCCACATGGCAGGAACCGCAATCGGGCTGGTCGTACCAGTCCATGCGGATTTGCCGCCCGTCGGCGTTGACTTGGCTTTTCCGGTAAGCCTTGCCCACCGCCAGCATGTCGCCGTGGCATTGGTAGCAGGTCACTCCGGCGGTGTACATGCGGTCGCGGTAGCACTGTTCGCGTTGGCCGGCATGGCAGCGCGAGCAATTCTGCTCCATGGGCAAGGGATTGCCCTGGGCGTCCTTGACCGGGAACAAGCCGTTGGGGTTGGCTCCGTTGGCCGGATCCCAGCGCGCCGGGACGCCCCGCTCGTCGCGCAGGATGCCGTCCTTGCCCGCGTTGTATTGCAACTGCCCGTGGAACTTGTGGATGTTGGCGGAATAGTTGAGGTCCGCGAGATAGGGCAGGGTAGCGACCGGCGCGGCGATATCGTTGGGGTCGGGCGTGCCCATGTAGTCCGGCATGGTCACTAACTGGGTCGAAAGCGTGCTTTGGTGGCAGCTACGGCAGAAGTCGCCGCCCGTTTCCGGAGTGAAGTTGGCGCCGTCTTGGTAATGGGCGCTGTAGATGTTGTCGCCGTTGTAGAACTCGTGCAACTGGGCGATGTTCTTGACCGCCGCGTACTCCTGCTCGGCCAGGGTGTCGTTGAGCGGGTCGGTGAACGAGGGCTGGAGGAAGTCGGCCTCGGCGCCGCCCCAAACCCCCGCGTCCCAATTCCAGGCGGCGTACTTGTACGCCGGGGGGGTCCAGGTAGTGCTGGGGTTGGCGGCGATCCGGCCCTTGGCGTGGCAGCCCCGGCAATGCAGATCGCGGCCCGAGGTCAGCACTGCCTCGGTGCCGGCGGCGGGCTGGCTGTTGCCCTTGAGATAAGCCTCGACCCGGAACAGGGGATAGGGATCGACCCGGCCCGCGTCGTCGATATCGGTGGTCGGGATGCCACGGGCCGTGAAATAGCCGCGGTCGGCGCGGAAGCCGGTGAAATCCTGGGATTTGTTCTCGGCGTAGGGATGCTCGAAACCGGGCATGCGGCGGCCGTGATCGGGATCGAACAAGGGCTTGGGCACCGATTCGGGCCAACCCACCCACCAGGGCGTCGAGTCACTCAGGGGGGGGTCGGCGAGCAAGCTGAAGCCGGTATCGGGCAGGATCAAATCCTTTTTGACACCCCAGTACATCAAGGTGTCGTAGGGATCGTCCCGGTATTCCCAGCGTCCGGTCTTCTGGATGCTGGCCGCGGCGTAGGGGCTGGCCGAGCGGATATCGGCATTCAGCGGCCAGTTCTGGCTGGTGGAGTTGATCGAGCCGGGGCCGGCCGGATTGGCCGGATTGGACGCCGCCGAGTAGCGCAGGTCGACCTCGTTGGCGGTCAGGATTTGGGGCTTCGCGTCCTTGCGGATGACCAGGGCATTGAGGTTGGCGAAGCCGAACTGGCCGGGCTGGTAGCCGTCGGGGCCGACGCGGGTGTCGCCGTCGCACTGCATGGTCAGATCCTCGAAGGGCAGTACGGCCAGATCGCCCTTGTTGCCACTGTTTTGCCCGCCAGCCAAGGGAGCGGTTTGCCGCGCCCGCGCCGCCAGTTCCGCCACGCCCGGTGGGGAATCCGGCGGCGTGCCCACGGCCACTTCCACCACGTCCTCGCAACGGCGGCCCTTGGCGTCGGTCGCGCTGAACCGCACCCGGTAGCGGCTGTTGCCGCGCACGAACCTGGCCGTGGCGGCTTCCGACGTGGGCCGCCGATAGGACGCCACCGCGCCGGAGGCGGAAACGTTCTCGCCCATCGCCCCGCCGCCGAATTCCCATTCCAGTTTCAATGGCCCGGCCTTGCGATCCCTGAGCTTGGCCGAGGCCTGGAACGCGACATCCTGGTTGGCTTGAAGCGCCGTGCCGCCCAGAGGCGAGAGAATGCGGCATTGTGGAACTTTCAGGCACTCGCGGTTGCGCAGGCCCAGGACTTTCTTATCGCCGGACAGCCCGCCTACTTTCACCCTTACCGAACAGAGGAGTTCCGGGCGTTGCGCCGCTATCCTGAATCGAAACCGGCCCCGCCCGTCGGCGATGCCGCTGGCCAACAAGCGGCCACTGGAATCCAGGAGTTCCAGGGGCAGGCCGGCCAGAGTACCGGGATGGCCGCCCCGGACGGTCAGCGTTCCGGTTTTCGCCGACCAGGCCGCCTTGGCGATGCGGACCTTGGAGGCTGCCGACGCAGCCGTCGGCAATAGGATGAATATGGAGAGAAACAGGCATGCCATGAATTTAACGAAGCCGGATGCGCGTTGTCTGGCCAATGCGGAATCGGGCGGCATAAGTTTCTCCGGTTTTGTCGATGATTCAGGGGAGCGTCGCGGGAATTTGCGTCGCTCGAAAACCCCCCGGATCAGGCAATAGTGGTGCCATTTCTTAGTTTTATCGTCGGGTTCCGTTTCTAAAATGATGCCTAGGGATTATTTTGAATAAAAATAAAATTTGATAATTGATAACTGCGTGAAACAAATCATGTATATGCCAAATAACACGGTATTCGAGCCGGATGAAAGCTGGTTTTCCGGGCGCGAGGTTATTCCGGGATATCGGCAGGAATGGCCGGGCGAAGCACGAGGCGGTGATGAACCGCCGCCTGCCGCAGCGGCGAGGCCGCCCGCCGGGACGATTTCCAAATCCAGGCAGCCCCGCGCCAAGCGCCTCGTGGCCGTCGGCGACCTGGCCGCAACCGACCAGGGTTTTAGCAGGTCCGGCGGGCGCGGCCACGCGCTGGGCCGCCAGCGCCTCGGCGTCCGCTTCCAACAAGCGCGGCCCGGTGCCGGGACCGCCCATACCAGCAAGGTGGCTTCCGCCAGTCCGTAGCAAGGGAAAAAGCGCCCGCCTTTTGGAAACCGCATCCGGCGAAGGCCTCGGCGAAACGGCGCAAGGTGTCGGCACGGATCGGCTCGGCCCCGCTGAAGGCCAAGCGCCAGCGGCTGAGGTCCAGGCCGCGCTTTTCCTCCGCCGTCACCTTGCGCACGCAGAGTTCGTAGGCGAAGTCGGGACTGCCAGAGGTTTCCGCGCCGTGATCCGAGATGGCCTTGAGCCAGCGCGCGGGCTTTTCCAGGAACGCCATCGGCGGCATCAGGATGGCCGACGCGCCCACGTAGAGCGGTTGCAGGATGTTCCCGATCAAGCCCATGTCGTCATAGAGCGGTAGCCAGCCCACTACCGTGGAATCCCCGGTACCCCCTAAGTGGCTGTTCGAGCCGCGGCCGGACATTCCACGCCCAACGGTTCGGCCTCGCGAGCCTAATCAACCGCCGAACAGTGCTTTTTCCAAGGCGCCGTCGCGGCTGTAAACATCGGGCGGGAAACGCAGGCTGTTGTCCCCGTCCACCCAAGCGGTGCGATAGACGAGATGCACGGGCAAGGGTTGTCCGAGCGGAATGTTGACCTGCTGGCCACTGGCGACCGTCGCCAGCACGCGTTCGAGATTCCAGGGCTCGGCCTCCCTAGCCAAGATCCAGGCCGCCAGTTCATAGGGCCGGCCAACCCTGACACAGCCGTGGCTGTAGGTACGCCGGTGCTTGGCGAAGAAACGGGGCTCCGAAGTGTCGTGCAAGTATACGTTGTACTTATTGGGGAACATGAATTTCACCGTGCCCAAGGCATTCCAGGGGCCGGGATCCTGGCGCAGGACGTAGCGCTCCATTGTCGCCGGGGTGGCCTGGCTCCAATCGATGCCGCGCGGGTCCACCTCTGGGGCATTCTTGCCCGGCCCCAGAAAGAACCGGATGTGCTTTTTCGCCAGGCTGCTTGGATCTTTCCGCAATTCCGGCAGGTACTCGTTGACGGCGATTTCCAGGGGTACCCGCCAATCCGGGTTGAATTCCAGGTATTCCATCCGCTCCTCGAAGGCCGGAGTTTGCTGATCGATCTTGCCAACCACCACCGGCATATCCAGTTCAATACTCCCATCCTTGAGACCGAGAAGCACGAAACCGGGGATGTTGACCCAAAGATGCCGGCCGGCGGTATCGACGGCCAGCCAGCGCCAGCGTTCCAGGTTGACGAGGATTCTCCGGATGCGCTGCTCAACCGACACATTCATGGCCGCGAGGGTTTCGGGGCCGACGATGCCGCCTTCGGGCAGGGAATGGCGCCTCTGGAAATGCCGCACGGCGCTGACCAGCGCCGGGTCGTAGACCAGCGAAGCGGGATTAGCCGCGGCGGTTACCGGATCGGTGAGCGCGAGGCGTTCGCGCAGCAAGGGGATTCGGGGATCGCTCATGCCCACTCGCAAGGTCGGTCCCGCCGGAATCGTCGGCCAGCCGCCGTTACGGGAGATTTCCCGATAATCCCGCAGGGCTCGCTTCAACGCTAGGTAATAAGGATGCCGAGGAGCTCGCGGGCCGAGGAAACGCCCCGGTTCGGCCGCCTCCAATCCTTTCAGGATCGCGGCATTCAGCTTGGCGTCCGTGCCGGACGCCGATTGGGCCGGTTCCTCGACGGCGCGCGCCGTATCCCGTCCCCGCCCCACGTCCAGGGCGTAGCGGATGAAGCCTTCGGTCAGCAGCAAATCCAGCCGCGCGTGGCTCGCGTTATCGGGTTTTCGCCACAGCCGCCCGATTTGCTCGACCCGGTAATCTTCCGGCCGCAATCCTTCTTCCTCCGAACCTTCGAGAAATCCCCGCAAGACCGCGGCTCGCGGTGTCGGCCGGCCTTCCGCTATCCAGAAAGGCTTGAAAGCCCGGCCGCGGTATAAGTCCAGAAGGCTGGCATTCAAGGCTTTCGAGGCAGCCGAAGCCTGATTGTCTCCCTTGTTCTCGGCTGACACGGTTTCCAGCAAGCTTTGAATTTGTCGGGGCATGGGCAGCGGAATTGCGTTCGGAGCCGCGGCGGCCGGCTGCCGCGAGCCCATGAGCAGCAGCAATGGAAATATCAGCGCGAAGCCAAGCGGGATGTTTACTCTAAACGCCATGTATCGGGGTCGGGAAGCAAGAGGGGATGCCATAGGTTAAGGGATATTAGGCACAAAGTGGCTGACCGCGGGTGTCTTCGATTCGTCCCGGCAACCGCCTGTTTCGACATCCCTATCCTAGTCGGCCTCCCAATCCCCATCCCCCGCTATGCGCTTTCGCGCCGGAACGCTCGCCCAACCGGGCGCAAAGCAAGGCCATCAAGGCCAGCGCGTAAACCGCGGGAACCGTGATATCCCGCTTAACCAGCCAGAAGTAATGAAATACCGCCGCCGTGGCGATTAGATAGGTAAGCCGGTGCAAGGCTTTCCAGTTCCGTCCGCCCATCCTCTTGATCATGGCGTTGGTGGAAGTCAAGGCTAGGGGAATCATCAGCGCGAAGGACAGGAAACCCGCGGCGATGTACGGGCGCCTGAGTATATCCCTGATTATTTCCCGGCCATCGAAGAACTGGTCGAACACCAGATAGGCCATGAAGTGGAGGCCGGCGTAAAAGAACGAATACAGCGCCACGGTCCTCCGCAGCCGGATCAGCCAGTGCCAGCCGGTCAGCTTGCGCAAGGGCGTGAAGCCCAGGGTGGCGAGTAACAGGTTGAGCGTCCAATCCCCGGTGGTTTGGATGATCTCCGCCACCGGGTCCGGGCTTAAGCCGTCCAACACGGCGACAGCCAACAGGCGGGCGAAGGGCATCAAGCAATAAACGAACAGCAGCAGTTTGAGGCCCTCGACGGCGTTAGGCGAAAGCTGTTTCATGAGAATTTGCCCCGTTTATTATGTTTATTTTCCGCTATCCCATGCACGGGAAGGAACGTCCCGCGCGATCAACGAGGGCGATGCCGATCGCGGTTCGCTCGCACCGGCACCGGAGCCGGCCCCTTGGCCGCCGCGAGAGTATGCAAGCCATCACGGAGAATGGCGACGAATCCGCGCGCGCCGTTGGGCGGAAGGCCGATGGCCGCCGGTTCCAGTTCCTTCAAGGTGCCGAACAGCCGGTCCCAGAAGGAAAACACCGCCCCGTAATTGCTGTCGTGTTCCGCGCGCAACGTCGAATGGTGGACCCGGTGGAGCCTGGGCACGATGAAAATCCAGGACAGCCATTGTTCGCCGGGAAGCCTCAGGTTGGCGTGGTGCATCAACACGAATAGGCTGATTACCCCCTGGCAAGCCAGCACCGTGCCCGAATCCACGCCGACACCCACGATGAAAGCGGCCCGCGTCAGGGTTTCCAGGCACATCTCGCCAGTGTGGAAGCGCAGCCCGGTCGTCACGTTCAAACAGGCATCGTCGTGATGAACCCGATGGAACATCCATAGTCCGTCATTGTGGTGCATGGCGTAGTGCCAGGCGTACATCGTCAAATCCAGTAGCAGGAAGCAGGTCAGGAACTTCAAGGCACCATCCTCCATGCCGCCGAGCAGGCCGAGTCCCCGGAAGGATTCCGCCGCCAAGTACAAGGCGGGCAGGGACAGCAAGGAGAGCGTGAAGTCATTCAAGAGGAAGGTGATCAGGTTGAACTTGTAGGAAGCCTTGACGGCGGCCAGGCTTCCGCGCAAGCAAGGCCGGCGCCGTTCAAGCGCCATGCATCCCGCCAGCAAACCCAGGAAGGCAAGAGCCAGGGCGTCCCCAGCGCTGATCAGGGAGGCGCTATCGACCGCCTCGGCCAACGGCAGATCAGCGAGATCGCGGGTGCCGCTGGCGAAAATCTGGTTTTGACTCAACATATCCGGACTCCTCTTAAGATTTGTTCTAGTAATGTCCAGGCTAATCATCAGTCTGTTTAGGACTTGTAGATCATTATCCTCTTGGAAATATCGTTGTCAAGTGTTTGTATAGTACATATACTAAACATCGGCGCCAGGCTCGTGGCCGGCCGCGCCGCTCCCTTTTCCCGCCGCCACGCCACGGAGCAAACCAAGTGTCTTCTTCAGAACTCGAACCCAATTTCGCGATAGGCGCGGTGTCTCGGCTGACCGGCATTCCGGTCGGCACGCTCAGGATTTGGGAGCGCCGCTACGAAGTGGTGGCTCCGATCCGGACGGATAACAACCAGCGTTGCTATACCCGCGCGGATATCGCCAGGCTGACCTTGATCAAGCAACTCGTCGATCAAGGCCATGCGGTGGGTTCAGTGGTCAAGCTGGCGGAGGAAGCCCTACGCGAACGGCTGCGAGTCCACGCGGAAACCCCGATCCGTCCCGCTCCGGGAGGCGACAAGGTGTCGGTGATGATCCTGGGGGATTCCTTGCCATTCCTCATTGGAGGCTGGATCGACGATCTGCCTGGGCTGGACATCCTGGGCGCCCACGCCACCCAGGGCGAGTTCGAAAGCGCCGTCCTGGACAAGAAGCCGGAGGTGTTGGTGGGCGAATACGCCGTGCTAGGGCCGGATCAGGTTCAGCGATTCCACGATCTGGCGCGGCGCGCGGCGGCCCGGCGGGTGGTTCTGGTGTACGGATTTGGCGAATCGGCGGTGGTGGAGCGGGCGCGGAAGCTGGGCATCCTCCCCATACGGGCGCCGATCACCGCCCGCGCCCTGGAAAACGCCTGTTTGGAAGCTCCGGGCAGCCTGGACGGAATCGGGACGCCGGTTGCCGTGGACGGGGAGATACCACCGCGGCTGTTCGACAACGAGTCCCTCGCGGCTCTCCTCAACATCGAGACCCGAGTCCGTTGCGAGTGCCCCCACCACTTGTCTGACCTGGTGTTCCGACTAAGCGCGTTCGAGGCCTATAGCCTGGATTGCGAGAACCGCAACGAACGCGACGCCGCTATCCATGCCCATCTGCATCGGACGGTGGCGCGGGCGCGCGCCTTGGTGGAGGAAGCGCTGGATTTTCTGGTCCAAGCCGAGGGCATTGAATTGGAACCCGCCGCCGAAGCCCGGGCTGTCCAGTCGGACTGAGCGAATGGATTAAGGAAGCTCTTAGGCCATGCCGATGCGGTGGTTATCCTGGCTTCGCCGCCGCGCGGGCCGAACCCGCGCGCCCGGAAGCTTGCGAATACTGGCTTAGGGGACTCCCCGATCCACACCGTCCGGTCCAACGCAGCCATTTCTTCACGCTCAGCCATGCCTTCTTCAAGCTTGAACAACCCGCGCTGAAGCATCAGGCCAAGCATTTCGCGCTCAGGGCCAAGCTATGCCTCAAAATCCCGCGAGCCAGTTTCGCCTAGCTTCAAAAGCTGAGCGCGTAACCGCGCTTTTAAGATTGAATTTAACTTCGAGGCGTAAAACTCTACCCCAGCCGTAAGTCGGCCCAGCGTGGTTAATTCGGCTCGAATATTCCCCGTGTCGGGTGGACACGACACGAGGAATATATCGCCGACGCGGTTGTTGCGCCGGAATTCCCCTATATCTAGTCGTGTTTTGACGACAAATAAAGGAAAATTAAATCCTTAAATCATTGAATTTAAACGATGGCCTAAACCGTGCTCAGGCAAGTTTCCGAGGAATCCCACTATTCGCGGTATGAACGAAAAGGACTATGCTTACGACAAATTCCTTACCCATCATGCGGGTTTCGCGAACCGGTTCTCAAATTTAGATCATCGCTTCATGCATGATTAGACGCCGGAATTTTCCACTGAATCGACTCTCGGCCTCGGCAAGGACATAAGCCGGTTTTCGATAAATAAGCATAACCTTATATAGCCGGACACGAATCAATCCGCGAGCCATCGGCAAACCGAAAATCCGGTTTTTTGGTTCAAAAACTCTTAATCGCGAATCCCGATCGAACGACGGATAACCAAACCAATGGAACTTCATAACACGCTGATTTTGGGCATAGGCAATCACCTCATGAGCGACGATGGCGTGGGCGGGAAGGCGGCGTTGCGATTGGCGGCCGAAACCTTCGGGCAACCGGGCTTGTCGTGCTTGGATGGCGGAACCCTGGGATATCTTCTGGTAAGCCATATCGGCGAAGCCGACCGCTTAATCGTGATCGACGCGGCGCGAATGCGCGTCGAACCGGGAGCGGTGCGCGTTTTCGAAAACGAGGACATGGATCGGTTCCTGAATACAAACCCCAACCGAAGCGTTCACGAAGTCGGCCTGAGCGATTTGATGGACATGGCGCGATTGGGAGGATATTTGCCGAAACACAGGGCTTTAATCGCTATCCAGCCTCGAGATATCGACATCGGCGTTGAATTGAGCCCGCCGGTCGCGCGCAGCCTGCCCCTAGTTTGCGAGAAAGCCATGGAATTAATAGCGGGCTGGCGAGTGGAGTAACTCCAATGGACAATTTCAAGGGTATCCGATAACAATCATGAAGTTATTTTATAAATGACGAATCCTACCGCTTTCGCCAATATACCGATTCAAGTCGTTACCCCGGAAAACACCGGCGGCTTGGCCATCGCCAAGAGTCTCCTGCATGAAATCCATGCCATGCTGCAAACCCTAATCGATCGAGGCCAGAGCGGCGTCATCGATCTGCGCGCACTACCCCCAATAGGCATCGAGGGATACCAGTTTCTGAGGGACAAGCTGAGCGCGGGCGAGGTGAGCGCGCGCATCCACGGTTTTGGGCGATCGGAAATTCAGGAATCCATTTATCCCGGCATATGGTGGATAACCCACTTTAACCAAGACGACGAGATCGCGACTGAACTCATCGAAGTGTGTTTTGTTCCGGAGATACTCAAAAGCCAAGGAGACGACGTGGTTATGGGGTGGGGCAAACTGGGCGAACTTTTACAGGAGGTTTCCACCAAGGCCGAGGTGGCCTGAAGTTTTCCGGGAATCCCAATGAAAGGGTTCCGCCGGCGCATGAAAAAGTGGGAAACCACCCCACGCTAGCTGGGCAAGCGCCGGAACTCGTGTTAAAGCAAAAAGCAAGGCAGTGAGGAGCGTCATGTTAAACGAAACGAACAAAGACATAAGAAACATCGTTACAACTCAGTTTTCCCAACCCGAAACCGAACCCGTGGAAACGCTTGGCGAGAGATTGGCGAAGGCCGGCATCACCCGGCGAGGTTTCATGAAATACTGCGCGGGATTGGCATCCATGATGGCCATACCCGCCGCGCTAGTGCCAAAGTTGGTCGAGGCGGCGTTACTGAGTCCCGTTACTTCCGTGGTTTACCTATCCTTTCAAGAATGTACCGGCTGCATGGAGTCGCTGGTCAACGTGTTTCCGAATACCAAATATAAAACCGATAGCATCGAGAGTATCCTGTTGACGGCCCTCTCGCTGGATTATCAAGAAACCCTGATGGCTCCATCCGGTGCCGGGGCGGAAGAATCCCGCCGCGCCGCCATCGCCAAAACGGGATATATCTTAGTGGTCGATGGGGCCATGCCGGTGGACACCGTCAACGGAAAAACTTCCGGCTTTTTCATCCAGGCCGGCAAAACCGGCCGAACTCTTCTAAAAACCGCCGCCGCCAACGCCGCGCTGGTCGTGTCGGTAGGCAGTTGCGCCAGCTTCGGCGGACTACCCGCGGCCAAGGGCCCCAATGGCCTAAGCCCAACCGGGGCTACTTCCATTAAAGCCGCGCTGAACAGCTTCGGAGGCAAATACGCGACTCTGCCAGTGGTCAACGTGTCCGGTTGCCCGCCCATTGCCGAGGTGATCGCGGGTACTCTGATGTATTGGATTCTCGGCAACCCTCATCAAGTCCCTCCGCTCGACTCCAACCTGCGCCCTAGGATGTTCTATGGAGAGACCGTCCATGAGGAATGCCACCGGAAGGATTTCTTCGAGGAGGGCCGGTTCGTCAACAGCTTCGACGACGCGGGCGCGCGGGCCGGTTATTGTTTGCTCAAGCTGGGCTGCAAGGGGCCTATTTCTCACAATGCTTGTACCACGCTGAAATGGAATCAGGGCACCGGATACCCCATGAAATCGGGGCATGGTTGCCTGGGGTGCGCCGAGCCGGGATTCTGGGACAAGGAAGCCGTTGTCGGCCAAGGAGTCGGTTTTTATAAGCCCCTGGATCGGGCGACCATCGACGATTAACGGTTTAAATATCCGCCAGCCAATAGCGCGGCGATTGGGAGAATTCAAATGGCTACACAAAATATTGTTATCGACCCCGTTACCCGAATCGAGGGGCACCTGCGCATCGAAGCCGTATACGACACTACCGCGAAAAAAGTAACCAAGGCGTATAGCAGCAGCACGATGGCGCGCGGAATCGAAATCATCATGCAAGGGCGCGATCCCCGCGACGCCTGCCATATCTCGCAACGTATCTGCGGAGTCTGCACGGTGGTGCACGGGCTCACGTCGGTCAGGGCCGTCGAGGACGCTCTCGGCGTCAAGGTTCCGGAGAACGCCGAACTGATCCGCAACCTGATGATAGGCGCGCAATATGTCCACGACCATGTGATGCATTTCGACCATCTGCACGCCCTGGACTGGGTCGACGTGATTTCGGCCTTGGGCGCCGACGCGGGGGCTACCGCCACTTTGGCGTGGTCAAACAACCGCGCTTATTACGCCGCTCAGGGCGTGACCGACGCGACCGTCCAAACGACCCTCAAGAACCTGTTCACCGGCGTGAAAGCCAAATTGCAAAACCTTTCGGATCGGGGACAACTGGGCCTGTTCGCCAATGGCTACTGGGGCCACTCGGAGTACAGGCTGCCGCCAGCGGGTAACCTGCTAGCCGTCGCCCACTACCTGGATGCGCTGGGGTGGGCTCGCGAAGTGGTCAAGCTGCACACCATCTTCGGTGGCAAGGATCCGCACCCAAACCTGGTGGTGGGCGGCGTGCCCTGCTCGGTCAGCGGCAATTACAGCCAATCGTCGAGCGAAGGCGGCACCTCGCTGAACAAGTCCAGCATGGCGAAAGTGACCACGCTCATCGCCAAGATGAAGAACTTCGTGGATCAGGTCTACGTTCCCGACACCGTGTTGATCGCTGGCTTTTATAAGTCCCAGGGAACGACCTACAAGGGCTGGGAAAAACGCGGCGGCACCGGCGGTAATTACCTTTGCTACGGCGAATTCCCCGAGAACGGCATCCGCGACCTACCGAACCTGTTGATTCCCCAGGGCGTGCTGCAAGGCAATCTGTCGATCACGGCCTTGGACATGGAGCGCGCGGACGAGATTCAGGAGTATGTCGCCCATTCTTGGTATAGCTATCTGAACGTCACGAATGGCAATAACGCCGCGCTGCATCCCAGTATTGGCCAGACCAATCTGAATTATGCCGGTAGGGGTGGGCCGAATCCCGGCTACGCTAGCCTCGACAAGACCCAAGGTTACTCTTGGATTAAATCACCGCGTTGGTACACCAAACCCATGGAAGTCGGCCCACTGGCCCATGTCGTGATGATGTACGCCAAGTCATTGGCGACCCTCAATCCGGTAACCGACGCCGAGAAGGCCCATCGGCAGGCGAAAGACCTGGTGGATAGCATCTGGGTAGGCAAACTGGGATTAACCCTCCAGGATATTCACTCCACGCTGGGCCGAATCGCGGCGCGGACCATCGAGACCAAGGTCATCGCGGACGCCATGTCGCGCTGGCATACCCATCTCTTGAGCAATATCGCCGCCGGCAACTTGGCTACCTTCGTCACCGACGCGCAAGTCGTCGCGCAAAACCCGAAATTGGCGGGTTTCAAATGGACCGACCCATCGACCTGGAATTTGAGCGGGCCGCTCGCGGGCGTGGGTTTCACCGAAGCTCCCCGTGGGGCGCTGGGCCACTGGCTGTCGATCGAAGGGGGCAAGATCAAGAATTACCAATGTATCGTCGCCAGCCAATGGAATGCCGGACCCAGGGACGCGGCGGGCAATCCCGGACCCTACGAGACAGCCCTGCTAAACCACACCTTGGCCAATACCGCGCAACCCTTGGAGATTTTGCGCACGATCCACAGCTTCGACCCCTGCATCGGCTGCGCCGTGCACGTCACCGACCCGGACGGTGAAGAACTCGTCAGCGTCAGAATTTCCAATACCCCGAGGTGATGAACATGAAAGTTAACCCCAAGCATTTGGCTCTATCGTTCCTCGGCGCGGGTTTGCTGTTCACGCCCCTCGTTTTCGCCCACGCCCTCGGTGCCCATGGCGCCGGGTTCGCCGACGGTTTCGCCCATCCCTTCCTAGGCCTCGATCATCTCCTGGCGATGATCGCCGTGGGCTTGTGGGCGGCCCAGATGGGAGGCGCGGCGCGGTGGCGGGTGCCCCTGGCTTTCTTGACGGTCATGGCGGGCGGCACCCTGTGGGCGAACCTTGGCCTCGGCGGGGCGCTGGTGGAAACCGCCGTGGCCGGCTCGGTGTTGGCCCTAGGCCTCCTGGTCGCCTGCGCGGTACGCTTGTCTTCGTTCTGGAGTGTGCTGGCAGTGGCGGCTTTCGCCCTGTTCCACGGTTATGCCCACGGTCTGGAAATGCCGGAGGCCGCTTCCCCCACCAGCTACGGCCTCGGGTTCATCCTGGCCACGGCTGTTTTACATTTGGCCGGCATCGGGCTGGGGCTCGCCGCCCGCCAGCGGCGCATCCTGATTCGCCTGGGTGGCGTGGCCATCGCGGCCACCGGGGCGCTCCTGCTGGCGGGTGGGTAAACTCCGGATATCCCGAGGCCATTAACGAGAGATTTCAGCATGTGCCTGGCCGTTCCAATGCAAATCACCCGAATCGATGGATTCGAGGCCCGCTGCGCCGCTAGAGGGGTCGAGCGCGATATTAGCCTGTTCTTGCTCCAGGGCGACGCCTTGGCGGAAGGCGATTTCGTGTTGGTCCACGCGGGCTACGCGATCCAGAAAATCGGCGCCGAGCAGGCCCGGGAATCCTGGGAATTGTTCGACGAGATTCTGGCCGGGGCCGAAGCCAGTGCATGAACTCTCGCTGTGCCAGAACCTGATCGACCAACTCACCGAGTTGGCCGCCACCCACCAGGCGCGCGCCGTGGCCAAGGTCACGGTGCGCGTCGGCATGCTTTGCGGCACCGAGGCCCGGTTGCTGGAAAGCGCCTTCACCATCGCTAGGGCCGGCACCGTCGCGGATTCGGCCGATCTCGCCACCGAGCTGGTGGCGCCGCGGGTGGTTTGCGCGGAGTGCGGCCGGGAATCGGAGGCCAAGCCCAACAACCTGCGTTGTCCGGCCTGCGGCAGCGCCGCCACGCGGCTCATCGGCGGCGACGAACTGATCCTGGCGCGGGTCGAACTGGTGCTCGACGGGCAAGACGCGGCCATGCCCGCTTAACGGCCGATTTACCCATCCCCCGAAATGGCCCGCGCCCATCTCCCCAAACTTCACGAAGGCATGACACCATGTGCGATACCTGTGGATGCAGCATCACCGACGGCAACCGCCATCTGCTGGCGCCGCCGGGCGGCCGCGCCGGACTCGGCGCTAGCCCCGCGAAAATTCTCGCCAGCCTGCTGCGGCATAACGACGCCCAGGCGGAAGCGAACCGGGCGCGGCTGGATGGCCACGGCGTCCTGGCCATCAATCTGATGTCCTCGCCCGGTTCGGGCAAGACCGCGCTGCTGGAGGCGACCATCCGCGCCCTGGGCGATTCGCCGCGCGTCGCCGTCATCGAGGGCGACCTGGAAACCGAGAACGACGCCGAGCGCATCCGCGCCCTGGGTGTCCCGGCCCACCAGATCACCACCGGCACGGCTTGCCACCTAGACGCCCATCTGGTCTCGCAAGCCTTGGACCAACTCGATCTGGATGGCCTCGACCTGCTGTTCATCGAAAACGTCGGCAATCTAGTGTGTCCGGCCAGCTTCGACCTGGGGCATCACCGCAACGTGGCGCTGCTATCGGCCACCGAGGGCGACGACAAGCCGGCCAAATACCCGGTCATGTTCCGCGCCGCCGACCTGATGTTGGTCAGCAAGACCGATCTCTTGGCTTATCTGCCGGAATTTTCCCCCGAACGCGCCGAAACCTGCCTGCGCGACCTGGCCTCCGACGCGCCGGCGCTACGCCTGTCGGCCAAGACCGGCGCCGGCCTGGGAGCTTGGATGGGCTGGCTGGAGGGTGAGTTGGAACGTTACCGCGCACTCCGGCAAGCGGGAAAAACCTTGCTTCCGCGGATCCAACCGGAAGGCCGGGCCCTGCACCGGATTGGGCCCGAGATTAGCTTCGTTCCGGTCGCCAAACCCCCCTGAATGCCCCATGGCCTGCCATGCCCGATTCCCCCCGCCATGGGAGTCGAGCCCGTGGCCCGATAGTCGATTCCCGGCAAGTTCATCGCCCGGTGCCTGCCGATGGCAGCGTGGTCAATTGCTGCCAGTCGATGTCCTGAGCCTCCTTGTCTGGCGCGAACAAGGTCGCGGTCGCGAAACGCAGGCGGACCAAGGCCGCGGCGTAATTGCCATAGGCGTTGACCTCGTCGATGGTGGCGTTGGTCAGCAAGGTTTGGATGAGCAGCACGTCGATGGACGTGGACATGTCCAAGCGCTTTTTCTTCTTCTCGTTCTCGAAAGCCACCCGTATCGATTCGGTCGCGGCTTGCGCTTGCCGCAATTGCGCCAAGCCGTTGCCCAGGTTGTTCGCGGCCACCAGGATATCCGAGCTGATGGTCCGCGCCAGGTTCGCCTTGTTGATGGCGATGCCTTGGAGGTTGGCCTGTCCCTGCACCACGTTGCCTTCCGCCGTCCGGTTGTAGATGGGCCAGCGATAACGCAGGCTGGCCCCAGCGTTGACGCCGCCGACGTTGTTGGTGAACCCGGTAAAGGCGTTGTCGAAGCCGTTGCCTTCCGAAAGCCCCTGGTAGCCGACATCCAGGCTCAAATCCACCTGCGGCAAGGTGTTGTTGCGGGCGGCGGCCAGCAGGGATTCGGCGGCCTCCAGCCGCCGTTCCGCCGCCTTGAGATCGTTGCGCCGCCGCAATCCGTCCTCGACCAGCCAATCGATTTTGAACGGATCGACCGAGTTGCGGCCGTCGATGGGCGGGAAGTCGTCCGAGGGCGGGGGCAAAGTAGCGATTTCCGCGAAGGGCAGGCCCATCGCCAAGCCTAGCGCTTGGCGGGATTCCACCAGCGCTTGCTCGGCCCCGATCCGGGAAGCCGTGGCCGTCGCCAACTGGGATTCGTATTGCTTGAGGTCGGCCGGCGGCATTTCGTCGGCCTCCGCCAGTTTCTGGCTGTTGTCTAGCAGTTCCCGCAAGCGGGCTTCCGCCTCCGCGAACGCGGCCAGGGCGCCGGTCGCGGCGCGATAGTTCCAATAGGCGGCCGTGGTTTTGGCGATGCTGCCGGAAATCGTGTGCCACAGTTCGAGGGTGCTGGCTTGGTATTCGGCTTCCGCCGCTTTCTCACGGGCAGCCACCGCCCTCTCGCCGCGTCCCCGCGCCAGGGGAATGGTGATGTTGAGGTTGACCGCGGCGATGTGGGGGGCGCTGGAATTGCTGGAATTATCCTGGTTGCGGGTCATCCCGAGGCTGGGCGTCACCCTGAGCCCCGAGCGGAATTGCTGGTCCATGGCGACCTGGTAAATCACCGTGTCGCCCTTGAGGAAGTTCAAGCCGTTGAGGCGTTGGAACTGGGTCAGGGGCGTGGCGTTGTGCTGGTAGCGGAGTTCGGCGCTGGGCACCGGGTCGAATTGGCCCTGGGCCGCCAGCAATCCTCCCCGCGCCGCCTCCAGGACTTGATCCTGGGCATGGATGACCGGGTCCATGGCGAGCGTGACCCGCACCGCGTCGAGCAGGCCGATACCGGGCGGCGGCTCCTGGGCGGCCAGGGCGGCGCTGGACAATAGGGCCAAGAGCGGACCTAGGGCGGCGCGATAGCGGACGGGTTGGCCGACGCTCACAGGCACTCCTGGCGTTGCGCCAATTCCCGGAACGGGCCGGGCTGGTCGATCAGGGAGGCGTAATCGCCGACCTGCGCCACCTCGCCGTTGCGCAGGACAATGATCTTGTCGGCGTTGACGATGGTGCTAAGCCGGTGCGCGATGACGACGCGGGTGGATTCGAGGCGGTCCAGGCCGCGGGTGACGATGGCCTGGGTGTGGTTGTCCAGGGCGCTGGTAGCCTCGTCCAAAAACAACACGCGGGGCCGGTGGACGATGGCGCGGGCGATCAAGATGCGTTGGCGCTGTCCGCCGGACAGGGTGTTGGTGCCCTCCGCGATCAAGGTATGCAGGCCCATCGGCATCTGCTTGATATCCTCGTCCAGGCCGACCAGCCGCGCCGCTTCCATGGCGTCCTCCAGCCCCAAGCCACTGGCGCCGACGATGTTGGTGAAGATATCGCCCCCGATCAACTGGCCGCTTTGCAACACCACCCCGACTTGGCGGCGCAGGGCTTGGGTATCGAGCGTGGCGAGGTTCTGGCCGTCGTAATGGATGGTGCCCGCCACCGGGGTCTCGAAGCCCAGCAGCAAGCGCAGCAAGGTGGATTTGCCGGAACCGGACGGTCCCACCAAGGCCACGAAGCCGCCGGGCGGAACGGAAAACGACACGTCCTTGAGGATGGGCGGGCCGTCGCCATAGCGGAACGAGAGCTTACCCACCTCGATGCCGCCTTGCAGCTCGCCGGGATGGGTTTGGCCCGCGTCGGCCTCGGGCAGGGCTTCCAGGATCGGTTTGGCCCGCTCGTAAAGGGGGATCAGGTTAAGCACGCCGAGCAAGGTTTCCGACAGCGAGAGCATGCCCGCGAGGAAGGTGCCGAAGGCCGCGGCGAACGCGATGAAGTCGCCGGTGCGTAGGCCCACATGGCCGTCGGCGGTCCAGGCCGCCATGGCCGCGAACAGCGCCGCCGAGGCGATGGTCGGATAGCCCGACAGCAGCGTGTGCCCGACATTGGCCCAGTGCTGGGATTGGAATTGCAGGCGGCGGTAATCGGCGAAGCGCTCGGCCCAATTGGCGAAGGCCTGGCTTTCCGCCGCGCTGGTTCTCAACTTGACGATGCCCAGCAGATACTGGAACACCAGCGACGATAGCTCGCCGTCCGCCGCCGAGATATGGCGCTCGGCGCGGAGCTTGGCATAGCCGATGGCCAGCAGCGCCAGCAAGGCCGCCAGCACCAACACGGTCGCCAGTCCGGCCAGCGGTGCGCTGTAGCTGAACAAAAGGGCGTAACTCGACACCGAGAACAACCCGGTGAGCAGAGCTTCCACGGTGGAGCGCGAAAATTCGCGGCGTATCGTGTTGATGCCGTTGATCCGTAGCGCGAGGTCGCCCGCCGAGTAGCGCCTGAAGAAGCCGACCGGCAGCCTGAGTACCCGGTCCCACAGGGCGGATTGCAATTCGCTGTCCATCTTGCCCTCGACCCGCAGCACGGTGAGGGAGCGGCTGACCTCGAACAGGCTGGCCGCCGCCGCCGCCGCCGCCAAGGCCCCCACCATTTGCCAGATGCCGGCCAGGTCCGCCGAGGGGATCAGCGTATCGACCAGGATGCCGGTGGCGATGGGCGTCGCCAGCCCCAGCAGCCCCCCCAACAAGCCCAGGCCCAGCACCAAGCCCAGGTCGGCGCCGCGCCCGCGCAGCGCGAAGGCCAGCAGGTCGAGCAGGCCCAGCGGCCTGGGCGGCAAGGCGCGGTAGAACATGAAGGCGAAGGAATTCAGGCGCGCCGCGAGCGCCTCGTCGACCGGGCGGGTTGCCCCGTTGGCGGGGTCGAAAGCCGCGTAGCCCCGCCCGCGCGGTAGCAAGGCCACCCAGCCGCCGCCCTCGGCGAGGCTGGCGAGCAAGGGGCCGTTGTCGCCGTCCCACCAGCGGCCCTTGAGGACCACGCCGCGATGCCGCACGCCCGAAGCCGCCGCGATGGCCTCCACCGGATTACGCGCCATCAGGGCGGCTTCGGCGGCGTGGGGTGGGCGAAATAGGATTCCCTGATGCTTGCCCACGGCGCGGCAGGCCATCAGGCAGGTATCCGCGTCCGGCTCGGCTTGGGTGGGTTGTTCCCGCCGCGCCGCGATGCTCAGTAGCCGCCCCAGCGCCCTGCGCTTGAGGTTCAGCGAGCGCTCGGCCTTGGCGGCGAGGCGGGTGTGTTCGTCGGCGAGGGCTTGTCCGGCGGCGTCGATCCGCCATTCCAGAACCCAGCGGTGGTGGGTCTCCAAGGCCCGCCACAAACGGCCATCACGCAGCAATTCCTCCGCCCCGGTCTCGCGGGCCACGAGCCCGCTGGCTTGTAGCCACAACTCGCGCGGCAACGGCAGGGGGCCGGACGCGGTGTCGATGCGGCTGTCGGCCCGCGCCATCCACAGCGCCGCGCCGCGCGGTTCGATCCAGGCGACCGGCTCGTGGCCGCGTAGCATTTCATCTTCCAGTTCGACGGTTTCGCCCCGCGCTATCAGGACGCTTTGCCGGGGCGCGGGCAGCTTGGACAGGCCGTGCGTGACGGCCCGCACCCATTCTTCGCACAGCCGGACCACTTCGAGGCTGGGCAGCCTTGCCCGCAACCCTTCCCCGTCCGCCATCCACAACGCGGTGCCCGGCAGCGGACCCGCGATCAGGGCGTAGCCGCCGGAGAGTTCGGCGGGGTCGATACCTAGGAATAGCTGTCCGGCCAGCGCCCGGAACACGTGATGCCGGGGACCCGTGGGAACGTCGGGCGCGGTCCTGCGTTGCAGGAACAGATCGACGCCGCCCTCGGCGACCCGCCAGGCCGCGCCGGGCGTGTCGGCCCAGAACGCGCGGGGCGCGGCTTGGGCGGGCGGCGGGGACTGGCTCATAGTTGGCCGACCAAGCGGGCGTAATAGCCGCTTTCGGCCTGGAGCAAGCGCTCATGGGTGCCCCGCTCGACCACCTTGCCCCGGTTCAGCACGATGATCTCGTCGGCGTCGCGGAGCGTCGACAAGCGGTGGGCGATGACCAAGCAGGCGCAGCCGCGCCGCCGGAGATGATCGTCGATGGCCTGTTCGGTGGCGGGATCGAGGGCGCTGGTGGCCTCGTCCAGCACCAAGAGCCTGGGATTCCCCGCCAGCGCCCGCGCGATCTCCAAGCGCTGCCGTTGCCCGCCGCTCAGATTGCGGCCGCCTTCCTCGACGCGGGCGTCGAGGCCGCCGGGCCGGGCCAGGATATCGTCGTAGATGCAGGCATCCTGGGCGGCCTGGATCAGGCTCGCTTCCGGGATGCTGTCGTCCCACAGGGTGAGGTTGTCGCGCACCGTGCCCTCGAAAAACACGATGTCCTGATCGACCATGGCCACGGAATTGGAGAACTCATAGCGGCCGAAATATTCACGCGGCCGGCCATCGAACAATATTTCGCCGCGCCAGGGCTGGTATAGCCCCATGACCAGCTTGCTCAGGGTGGATTTGCCACAGCCCGAGGGGCCGACCACCGCCACCCGCTCGCCGGGCCGCAAGCTCAGGCTCACGCCCTGGATGAGCGGGGGATCGGTGCGGCTATAACCGAATTCGAGATCGCGCAATTCCAAATAGCCGTCCAGCTTGGCCGCCGCGCCGACGGGTTGGGCCCGCTCCAGGCCGGGATCGGCGGGATATTGCATCACGTCGTCCAGGCGGTTCATTTCGCCCTTCGCCTCCTGCAATTTGCCGCCCAGGCCGATCAAGGTGTTCACGGGTTCCACGAAGCTCGCCACCAGGCTTTGGAAGGCCACCAACTGGCCTAGGGTCAAGCCGCCGCCGACCACGTGCAAGCCGCCCACGCCCAATACCAGCAGGTTGTTCAGCGTGGCCAGGAAGCCGGGCAGGATGCCCAGCAATAGCCCGGCCCGGGTCATCGCCTGTTCGGACATGACGTATTTGGCTTGGTAGCCCGCCCAGCGCGAAAACAGGTCGGCCTCGCCGCCCGAGGATTTCACGGTTTCGATCAGCAGCAGGCCATTCATGGAGGCGCCCAGCACCTTGCCCGCGTCGATGGATAGCCGCTGGCTCAATTCCCCGGTGCGGCGGGCGATCAGCCGCAGCGCCAACAGGTTGACGGCGACCACCGCCAGCGAAATCAGGGTCAGCGGCGCGTCGTAGCTGAACATCAGCAGCCCGAAAAAGCCCAGGCTGAGGACGCTCAGCACCGCCCGCGCCAAATCGCCCGACAGCAATTGCGCGACCCGGTCGTTGAGGGCCACCCGACCGCTGATTTCCCCGGCGGAGCGCTGGGTATAGAACTCGACCGGCAGCCGCAGCACATGCCAGAAGAATTTGCTGGCGGAAGACAGGGCGATATGGGTTTGCAGGCGCAAGAGGTAATAGCTTTCCAGCCAGGTCAGCGCCATCCGCAGCAAGGCGGTCAGCAGCATCCCGCCGAGCAAGGGCTTGAGCCAGCCATCCAGGCCGCCGACCAGGAATTTGTCCACGAACACGCTGGAGAACACCGGAATCACCAGCCCCGGCGCCACCAGGGCCAGCCCCACCAGGATCAAATAGGCCAGCGCCGTGCGCAGTCCCACGAAACGCCGCCGCAAGGCCGCGACCACGCTGGGCCGGGCACCGCCGCGCTTGAATTCCGGGGTCGGCTCGAAGGTCAGCACCACGCCGGTGAAGCCTTGGTCGAACTCGTCGGAATCGATCACCCGCCGCCCCAGGGCGGGATCGTTGAGGTAGACCCGGCCACGCCGGAACCCTTCCACCACCACGAAATGATTGAAGTTCCAGAACACCACCTGGGGCAGCGGCAGGGCGCGGAGTTGGTCCGGTTCCTTCTTGAAGCCGCGGGCGGTCATGCCGAACTTGCGGGCGGCGATCAGCATATTGCTGGCCTTGCTGCCGTCGCGGGTCACGCCGCACAACAGGCGCAGTTCCTCCAGGGCCACGAAGCGTCCGTGGTAACCGAGGATCATCGCCAGGCAGGCGGCGCCGCATTCCACCGCTTCCATTTGCAGGACGGTGGGCGTGCGGTGGCGCCGGGTATCGGAAGGGGGCTGGCGGGGAGTCTGGTCGGTCATGGCGCGCGCCCCGTCATTCGAGGCCCAGCGATTCGCGCAGGATGGGAATGACCAGGGAGATGGGCCGTTGCCGGTCCACGACGATATCCGCCGCGCACAAGGTGCCGCTGCTGAGGCCGACCGGCGCGCCCTTGGCCGAGGACCAGCGGTAGCCGCTGGCGGTGGGGGCGGGCGTCAGGGTGGCGCGAATCTCGAACGGCGGCGCGGCGCCGGCCAGTTCCTTGGCGAGGGCTTCGTTTTGCAACCTGAGCATCATGCTCTGCGGGGTGGCCGGATAATCGGCCACCTGGGCAACCCGCCCGACCATGAAGCCGTATTCCTCGCGGCGCACGGTGCTGGGGGCGATCCGCGCTTCCATGCCCGGATGGACCTTCTTGCCATCGACCGCCGGGATATAGGCCACCGCTTCCAGGGTGCCGGAAGCGTCGGCGCGCTCCACCGTCAGCACCGAACTGCCCGGCCCGACCAGCGCGCCGGGGCTGGTCTTGATTTCCACCACCCGCCCCGCGTACAGGCTGGCGATGCTGGCGGACTGCTTGCGGGCCTCGCGTAGGCTGTCGAGGGTGCGGCGGGCTTCGTTAATCAGGGTTTCGCTGCTGGCCAATTCGTTGCGCGCGAGTTTCTCGGCTTCCAGGCGGCGCAGTTCCAACTGTTTGATTTGATTGCGGAGGCTCTCGGCTTCCAGATCGGCCTGGAGCTTTTCCTGGCGGCTGGCGACCACGGTGCGCGAGGTCACCAAGCCGTCCTTGCGCAATTCCTCTTGCGCCAAGGCCCGCTCGGCGGCGAGTTCCGAACGCGCCACCGCCGCCTTGATCTGGCTTTCCAGATTCGCCCGGTTCCGCAACAGCCCCTCGGCGGACAAGGTTTCGCTACGTTCCGAGAACAGCCGCACCACGCGGCCTTGGGCTTCCAGTTCGCGGAGCCGCGCCTCGGCTTTCTCGATGCGGTCGGACAGGTCCGGTTGGGCGACCCGCGCGACTTCCTGGCCCTCGGCGACGGCATCGCCGATCTTGAGCGGCATATCGACCACCCGCCCGGATACCGCGCTGACGACATCGGCGAGGCCGGTCGGATTGAGCAGGATGCAGCGGCCTTCCACCTTGACGGGCAGGCTGCCCAGCCAGATCCAGGCCAGCGCCAGCGCGATCAGCGCCAACAGCGGGGCCAGCGCCAGCCAGGCGCTAGGCGTCACTACCCGGATCAGGGTGTCCAATTGCTCGGGCGAGGAAAGCCGCGCTATCGCGGCGTCGCGGAATAATTGCTCGCGGCCTCCGGCCATCGCTCAAACTCCGGACTGGCGGATGGGAAGCCGGGACAAGGCTTCAGCCCCCCGCGAATTGTTTGAGGATGCGCTCGAATCGGGCACCCGCTAAATACAGGTTGTCGAGCACCTCGGTATCGAGTTCGTCGATATCGGCGGAAACTTCCGGCGCGCCATCCGGCCCGTAACCCATGCGGCGTATGGCATTGCGCATCCGGTTGGCGAGGAACAGGGCGAGCGCGCGGTAAAAACGCGCGGCGAAGGCCGGATCAGCTTCCAGCTTGTCTTTCAGTATCCGCTTAGGGATGGCTAGGACACGCGCGCCTTGATCGACGCGCACCGAGGCGGCGGTCAATCCCGAATCGATGAGGGACAATTCGCCGAGGATATCGCCGCTGCCGACTTCGTCGAGCTTGAGGCCCGGATCGATCAATACCGACATCGAACCGTCCAGGACGATATAGATGGTGTCCAGATAAGTCCCCTGGCGGATGAGTTCGGTGCCGGCGGGAAGCTTTTGCAAACGGCCATGGTCGGCGAGCCAGGCGGTGTCGGTATCGCTCAATTGGCCGAGGATGAATAACACCTTGCGCATACGCGGTTGCAACCGTTCCCGTTGAAATGCGCCACAGTATCATTCATTGGCCAGCCGGGAAACGAGTCCCGGATGCGCTCGGCAATTCTCATTTTGAACCCATGCCGGATTTTCGTAGGGTGGGTTAGGCGCGCAAGCCACGGCGTTTTCCGTTCAAGCCTACGCTTCCGCGCGCCGTAACCCACCAGCGGCCTTGCCTGACGCTCCGTTCGGTGGGTTACGGCGCGCGGAAAACTCAGCGCGAGAAGCGGAACCCGGCGGGATGCGCTACGCCCATTGCCGCCTATTCCAACAGCAGGACCGAGGGCAGGCTTTTGGGATCGGCCAGCCGTAGCAATTGGTAGCCGATGCCCGCCGTGCCTTGGAAGAAAATCGGATTGAACAGGCCGGTGGGCAGGTCCGGGAACAAATGATAAGCCCCCGAATACCGCGCTCGGTTCACCACCCAGGCGGCGCGTTTCCGCTCCGTTTCCAGCCAGTCCGGGCGGTCGAGCCGGTCGGCCGCCACCAGCGCGGTTTCCACCCGCCCCAGTGTGCCGCAGCACAGATGGTCCACATCGTCCGGGTTTATTTGCCGGGTGGTGCGCAAAGCCACCTCGATATCCTCGCGTACTTCCGGGGTGTCCAGCACCGCCAGGCTGCCCAGCCGCGCCAGGCCAATACCGGGCGCGCCATGGCACCAACTGTCCCCGTACCGGGGCTGGGTCGCGGCCGGATCGCGGAAATCCGGCCAGTTGCCGGTTTCCGGGGAAAAAACCTTGCGCTCGTAAGCAATGCCTTCCCGAGCGGCTTCCAGGTAATCGGGGTCTCCGGTGAGTGCGTGGAGTTGCAGCAGGGCGTGGGCGATGCCCGCCGCGCCATGGCTCAGGCCGGTCAGCGGCGTCTCGTTCAGCGTGGCCCAAGCCCTAGGGCCGCCCTCAACGCCAACCCGGTGGCGAAGCAGGTGCTGACCGCAGGCGGCCGCCTTGGCCAGTACCGTCGGCTCCCGGATGGCGCGGTACAGGGCCAACAAGCCCAGCAACGTGCCCGCCACGCCCCCCAGCACGTCCAGGGATTCGTCGGCATCGATCAACTCCGGGCTAATCCATTCGCTGGCCCGGTAGGCGGTATCGAGCAGGCCGGGTTCACCGAGGAATTGGGCGATCCTCACGCACGAATAAACCGTGGAACCGAGTCCGACGGCGCCTCCCAATCCCAGGCGCCGCGCCAGGCGCTGGGCCATGGCAGGGTCTTTTTGATCCAGCAGTTGCTGGGTGGGCCGCAAGGCGCCCAAGGCGAGACCGTGGAATTCGCTATCGCCCGTCCGGTATTCCAGGGCCGCCAGGAATAAAGCAATGCCGCAGGTTCCGCTATAAAGGGTGTCGTCCAGCGGGCGGAAGGCGAAACGCTCGATTTTGAAATCGAAGCTCAGACCCACCCAGGCGGCGCCGCCGTCCCGGCCGCGGATGGCCTGGGACTGGATTTCCATGGCCAGGCGGCGGGCTTCCTCGTGGAGCTGATCCGGGGCTAGCGGGGCCAGGTTGGCCCATTCCTCTTCGCTGGCCGATTTTCCCTTCGAGGTATCCGCCGCCTTGCTCCGGGAGGACTGCGCCACGTTGGCGTACAAGGAACCGCGAATCAGTGCCAGTTGGTATTCCAGGTCATCCGGTTCCAGGGAGGCGATGCGCTCCCGCACCTGCTCGTAACTGGGCTTGCGGAAATACGCCGGAACGGGGGTGCCTATGGGCAACTCGCTGCTGCCCGAAGCCACCGTGAAGAAGGGGATGTCGAGTTGTTCCATGGCCTTGAGTTCTTCCCGGAGGATCGGCCAAGCGTCGGGTTTTTCCCAGACGCCGATCACGAAGGCCTGGCTGAGCTGATCCAGGGCCACGCCATGGACCGCGCCGTTCACCAGCAATTCGGGGGCCATGGCTTGATCCAGGATCGTCCCGTAGATCCGGGTAGCCCGGAATACGAAGCGCAACGGCTGCCCCTGGAAGGCCGCGATGGGGCCTTCCGGCGCGAGCAAGGCTTCCCGGTGGTCCATCAAAAAACGATACATTTGCTCGAATCCCAGCCCCAATTCCCGCAAATAATCGCGCGGCGCCAAGGACTTGCCATCGAGCATCGGCAGGTTGGCGCGCGGCGGAATGGCGACGGTTTCCGAGCCCAGATACATTTCGTCGGTGTTCACGCCCAGCCATTTCGGTATCTCGCCATGGGTGCGTTCGTCGCCGCCCAGGCCGCCCATATCGACGACCCGCCCGCCCCGCGCGGGTTCCCAGCCCGGCAATAACCCGGTGCGCAGTACCGAATCCCAGAACCGCTGTTCCATCGCGGATTCCACGTCGCTCTGTTCGGCGGGGTCCATGATGGGCTTGGCATCCGGGTGAAACAGGGTTTCCATGTCGATCAGCAGCAAGTCCTCGCCGCTGGCGATGAGGTTCTCGAAATGGCAGTCGGTGGCTTTCAGCGCATGGAACAGGCATAGCAGCATCCCCGCCCGCTGGAAGAACCGTCGCGCGGCCTCCGCGCTCTGGCAGGGCAGGTGTTCGACATGCTCGACCCAGCCATGGGTGCCGCGGTTTAGCACCCGCAATACCCGCTGTTCCAGGGCCAGGCCCCGCCGGTTGCACCAGTGGAGAAGCTGGCCGTAAGCCACTTCCAGCCCGAGGTGCTTGGGTTTGTAGACTAGCTTCAAACCCGACTCGAAGGTCGCGATCATCACGGAACGCCCGCCCCGATGGGGATCGGACAAGCCCGGCTGGATAGCGGCCACTTTGCCGGGCGATATCCCGCACGCGAAGATTCGCGTCAAATCCGCTTGGTCCGCCGCCAAGCGGTTCAAGAATTCTTCCGCCGCCTCCACCCAGAACATCATCGCGGTGGCGGTCAAGCGGGCCAGTACCGGATATTTTTGGAACAGGCCCAGGAAACCATCCCGCAAGAGGCCGCCGACAAACCGTTCGTAATATTCCCGGCTGGGGTTAGCGCTGATTCGAGGTTTGGTTAGGGCGCGCAGCTTATGGCCGAAAGGACGGATCGCCGCGAATTCCGTTTCCAATACCTTCACCCAGATTTCTATCAGGATGCACAGCAGTCCGCGCTCCAAGTGGCCATAGGCCTCGGGGGTGATCCGCGGTAGCGCGGCGGGATCGGCGCCTAGGCGCGTCCGTAGGCGCTCTCGCGCCACCGCCAGGGCGGGTAACAGCACATCCTGATAGATGATGGGGTGGGCCGGGTCCAGGCCGGGGCTATCGAATCCGCCGTCTTCCGGCCGGCCGGCCATGGCCTGGGCGGTTCGCATCAGTTGTTCCACGACCTCCGCCCAAGGCGGTAGCACTTCGGGAATTTCGGGCGTAGCCGCCAGCACGGCCCGAACCCGTTCCATATCCCATCCGTCCCATCGCAAGCGTCTTGCCAAGGCGTCCCAATCCCCCGCGCCGGCATTTTTGCACCAGCGCTGGATAATCGCGTCCGCCATGGCCAGATCGGCTATCGCCGAGGATTCCGGCGTCGGGGAGTGTTCGAGCCGCTCCCATAAGGGGGTGGCCTGGGCAACCAGGAGGGCAAGCGGCGATAAACCCTGAGACATAGCGGTTTTAGGCGAAGGTGGAAATGTTTTGGTGAATCCGCGGGCAAGGATATAGGAAACCGGCGGGCGCTTGCCCAAATTGACGGCAACGATAGTCCGCGTTTCCCGGCATGGATCGGCGAATTGAATTCGGCTGGGCTGGGCGTCCCTATCCTTGGGCATACCGAACCCGGAGATCGCCGCGTTGACGGCGGTCTCCGGGGAGCTCGATGCGCCTCTGCCTTCAAGAGCAATCCGGCTTCTCCATATCGGATTACTTCCCGTGAGGCAGATCGATTACCAGCAGCACTTGGTGACGCCGCTGCTGGTGACTATGCTGGTCTTGTTCGCCCTCATGCCCCCGGCGACGCTGGCCAGGTCGCTGTCGGACAGTTCTTCCGACTTGCCGGCCCCGGAGACGAAGCCGACGATGGCTTCCTCGGCCAGGGCGTAGCCGGCGGCGGCGGCTAGTTTGACGATCTCGGCCGAGTTCTTGGCGGCGTCGATCTTGGCTTGCAATTCGGGGTTATTGGATACTGCGTCGGCGAAGAATTCTTGTATGGTTTTCATGGCGTTTGCTCCGAAGTTATCGTTATTGACGGTTTATAAAAATGGCTTGGTATTTTAGTGGGCCATTTTTATGAGGTTGAGGACTTGCGAAAAGTCACGGTGATAATTTACTTGAAGCCTAGCAAGCAAATCAGTGAAGTATATCCCTAGGGTATGGGCATTATTACCATCGCGGCGGGTTCGTCGGCGACTACCGAGTCGGTACCCGGCAACAGGGATGAGCGGTTTGGGATTGGACGCGCGACGCGAAGCCTACTCCGCCAAGTGGGGAACCGGGCTTGGTGAAATCGACGGCAATCATGGATGTGTTGAGCCGCCACTATCGGCCGTTGGAATTCGAAACGAGGGCATTCAATTTCGAGCGCGGCGGCCGCCTAGCGTAGCCCGATCGGGCGCGCGGTTCTGGAGCGTTCCGAATGGCTCAATCGCCACTCGCGCGCCCGATTCAGGAAGATGGCAATAACCCCGATAAAGTCGCTTATCCGCCACGAAACCACGGGGAACCGCCATGGCGTAACACCAGCGCGGCGAGGGCTGGACGGCTTCGCGCCTAGGCGTTCGCGGAGGGAGCGGCGGTGGATAACTATCCCTGCCCACGCAGTGAAAATCCGAGGGATCAAGGAGAACGAAAAGGGGCTTTACCGAGAGCATAGGGCCTATCGTAGATGGCGTTTAAGCTGCCGGTGGGCATGAAAAAAGGGACTGGCCCGGTTCCGGGCCAGTCCCTTTAATCGTAGGGAAAGGCTAGTTTTTTAAACCGCGGCCTTGCGCCGAGTTTTCCAGCCCATGCCGGCTAGCCCCAAGCCCATCAGGGCGAGGGTGGCGGGTTCGGGGGTGTCCGCTGTTTGGCTTATGGTCATTATGGCGGCGGTGTTGGAGCAGCCGATAAAACCCGCGCAATACTGGCCAGGTCCAGTAAAGGCGTTGGCTGATGTCCAGAAAAAACCGAAAGATCCTGTTGAAGTATTGAACTCAACATTAGGATTGCTCAAAAAATTTCTGAGCGAAACCGAGGTTACCGTTGGGGTTGGTGGTAGGGTTATCGACTCGAAATCCGAGAGTCCAAGGACGAGATCGGATGAAATAAGCGCCGGAACTCTGAGCGTGAAATCAGGCAAACCATCACCATCCGTAGCATTCAGTTCGTATATGTAGCCCGCTTGCACGGTGCCGTTTCCTAGGATTCCCGCTACGATTGAGATAGCGGCAACGAATTTTTTCGTGTTTTTTATATTCATCTGGCGCACTCATTTTTATTGATTGAATTTAATGGAGATTTTTTAAGCATAAATCGAGCCATAACCATTAAAATGATATATATCATATATATAAATATGGGTGCTAGGCTTTGAAAGCCAAAGGCGTAAAATTTTTTGACACCTGGGATCATGCTCGGCTAAGGCGGTAGGTGCGTTTAGCGAAGCGTAATCGCGCGCATGGGGGCAAACAACCCGCCCGCGTCCACCCCGCCGCCGGAGGGGTCTATAAGACCGCGCGCGAAGTGAGGTTGCAATTGCGAAAACTGCTGAGTCGAGCCGCTATTTTCCTGACGTTGATCGCCGAGGCCACCTTGGCATCCTTCAAATGTCCAACCGCGTGGGTGGATATCGGCGATACCGTTGAACAAGTGCTCCATAAGTGCGGGGAACCGGACCAATATGAAACACGGATAGGAAATCTCGTGGCGACCTTCGTCCCCGGGGTCGGCGATGTTCAAATGGATTCCATCTTGGTGGAAGAATATCTCTATGATTTCGGCGAATTGCGTTACATGCGATTCCTGCATTTCGAGGACGGCAAGTTGATGTATATCAAGGAACTTGGATACGGCGGCAAAAACGCGCAGTGAACGGGGCGGCTCGGCAAGCACGAGGCAGTGGGTAATACTCCCCTCGCGGGACGGCAATGCTTCATGCAATCTCGCCAGGATTTAGGTATAGCCTTAATGGCAGGCTCCGGCGAAGAAGCCAACGCCAGCGCCGCGGAGATAGGCCGTTAAGCTCGGATTAAGGCGGGCGCCCCTATCCTTCCGCCTTCGTCACCGATAACCCAGGAACCTAGCCATGAAAAGCAGCGAGCGCCAAACCCAGAACGGCCCTTCATACAGCCCCCGTCAGATGTTTCAAGGCAGCTCAGCCGCGGGCCGGCTAGAGGATCAAACCTCCCGCCAGCGCCGACCTCTCCCAGCGGTTGCCCTCCCGGAGGACGATTCCCGCGAGTGCGCGGCCTACCTCGGCGAGGATTGAGCGGCGATTGCCGAACGGAAATCGCGGGGATGTCCGCTCACCGGGTGGTATAAGCAAGCGATCGCGACCTGTGTTGAAGCGGTTAGCCGACGGCCTAGCGGGTTGATGCCGACAACCTGTTTATAACGACAAAAAGGCCGATGGGTTCTTACGCCCATCGGCCTTTTCGATTCGACCACCGCGGGAAGGGCCGTGGTGCGATTACGCCGCGCTAATCGGTATCTACGCGGGCTAAGCAGCGCTCGGCCGGCGCATTGGCAATTTACCCCGCGTTACCACCAGGATACGCGGCGCCAAGGCGGCTTCGGCGCGGCGAGAAAGCTCCGATCAGGATGAGTCCGAGGATGGTCAGTTCGATACTCGCCGGTTCCGGTACGGCGGTGGCTCCAGGTTCGGCGTAGAGGAAGTCATCCATGACGACCACATCGTCATCCGGGTTGCCGAGCACGCCGTTGGAGACGATCGTGTTAATGCCGGAAGTGATCCGAACGCGACTGATGCGTTCACCGGCGTTGGCGACACCGCCGAGAAAGCTAAACCCCTGGTTTCCGCTCACCAGTGCGTCACGGGTAAAGATCGAATTGTTGTTTTCGTCGAAGAACTCGATTTTGGTGAAGTTGGGCACCTCGACATCGACGAAAATCAGGCCAAAGGCGCTGGTTGTCGCCGCTATGTTCGTTCCCGGCAGAAAGAAGTTCACATCGGTCACGCTGCTGTTTACGGCCGTGAACAACTTCTGCGCGCTGAATGCCTGAAAGTCGTTCGGAAAGCCGAACAGCACTGGCGCGGTGCCTCCGGCGTTGGCGCTGACGAGAAAGCCGGTGCCAGGCGTGGAGAATACGGCGCCACGGGGCGAGGTGGTATTGAAGAAGTTGGTTGGCAAAAGATTGGGATCGGAGCTTGCGGCGGGGACTCCGTCCCAGTTGATTTCGCGGCGGAGGCCGCCGAAGGAACCATTGGCTCCGGCGACGGCGCCGCCACCGACAGCGGCGCGGAAGGCGTCGCGCTTGGGGGTAATCGCGGCGGTGTTGGGACCGGCGGCCTCGAAGGTGATGAACCCGGCCTGGACGGGTGGGGCCGTGGCGACGGCTAACAGGACGAGCACCGCGCTCGGCGTGAATCGCCGCCCCAGCCGGGCGAGTGATTCAGCCAGTCCACGAACGAGGTGCGCTTGGGTGGAACGGGGCCAGATAGCCCTGGGGGATTCCACGAAGATATTGGGATCAAGATGGGGGGTAAGCATGGCGACTCCGTTTGACGTGATTGCAAGGATTGAACTGCTCCGGCTATGCCGAAGACCGCTTACGTCGAGTCGGATCGCGATGGCCGACTCTTTCCACTTGTCGATAATACGCCTATTTCCGACTTGGCAAGTGGGATGTACGACAGCTTGTTTTCCGCGTGGCTACCAAAACGCGAAAGGTTAGCCAGCGCGCGCTTTTTCAGGTCGGCCTCGTGGCCGGGTTTTGGGAGGATATGGTCGGGATAGCCCGGCACTGCGTTGCCCCCCGCCGGAGATCGCTCATAAAATCCAATGATACGGATCCATGTGACCCGTCGGATCAAGAGAAGCCCAACAATGGATGCAATGAATATTTCCTTCCCGTTTTCAAAAACGGCTCGCTTTTCGGATGCGAGGGTATCGACCTGATGTGTGATGCCGCGTCAAGTCAAGCGGTGGCGGCGGAATCGATTCCGCTCAGGATTTTGGTTGCCGAGGATTCGTTATCAGCCCGGCATGTGATCACGGCGATGCTATCGACGCGGGGCCACGAGGTTGTCGGTGTAGGGGATGGCGTCGAGGCGGTGCATGAATTCCTGCGTCGGCGATTCGATTTGGTGTTGCTGGACGTGGTGATGCCCCGCATGGACGGGTTCGAGGCCACCCGAAAAATCAAGAATATCTCCGAGGAAAGGGGGGAATGGGTGCCCGTGCTGATCATCAGTTCGATGGATAGGCAGGATTCGATTGTCAAGGGATTATCGATGGGGGCCGACGACTTCATTCCCAAGTCGTGGCTAATGGACATCCTATGCGCCAAAATCGATGGATTCGCGAAATCCATCCAGGCGTATCGCCGGATCCGCGCCAGCGAGGCGAAGGCCCGCGATACGGTAAAGCGCCTGGCTGACCTGAACGCGGTGATGCGGATGGACTTGGACATAGCGAACCGGATCATGAACCGTTTGGTGTCCAACGAAAAGCTTTCGGACCCGCAGGTCAGGTATTTCTTAAAACCGTCGGATCGGTTCAGCGGCGATGTTATCGCGATCGCTAGGGCGCATAGCGGAACCCTGTACGCGATGCTGGCGGACGCCACGGGGCATGGCTTGACCGCCGCGATCAGCGTGCTGCCGGCATTCTGGGTGTTTGACGGAATGGTTCGGAAGGAAGCCACGGTGCCGGAAATCGCCGCGGAGATCAACCGGCGCCTCAAGGCGATGCTGCCGACCGGAAACTTCGTGGCCGCCCATATCGTTTCGGTCAACAGTGCCGCGAGGACGATGCGGATTTGGAGCGGCGGGATGCCGCCGGCTTTTTGGATCGACGACGACACCAACGCCATCCAGTCGCTGGAATCCAGGCATGTCGCCCTAGGGATACTCGGGAGCGACTCGTTCGATCCCTCCTGTCGAATCGTCGAATGGAATTCTCCGGGGCAATGCTTGTTGTATTCGGACGGCGTATCCGAAGCCCAGGTCGAAAATGGCCCGATGCTAGGCCAGGATATCCTCATGGAGGCGTTCCTGGCGGGCGACCCCGGATCCAGGCTCGACAGCGTGGTGCGCCGCGTCGAAGAGCATTTGTCGGGCAACAGCACCCCGGATGATATGTCCATCCTCAATATTCTACTTGATCCTCAACTCCAGCCCTTTTAATCACTGCTTTATCACAGCGCCAACCCAAGCCCATGGGCGAATTCGCCACGGCCTCCAGAAACCGGATGGTGTTGCGCGACAAACTGGTCCGCCGGGCAATCTCGCTGATCGACAATCCCTCCCAGAAGCGCATCCGGCGAATTTTTCCAAACAGCGCCATGGTAATCACCTTGCGTAAGCTCCCGCGCGAGAAATGGGCAGGTGAGGTTAATTGCCTGGTCAATTTTCAGTGAGCGCCAACGACTTAAGGGAACGGGAAGCTTACTTAGCAAGGTTAAGATAAAAAGGATAAAAAGAAGGATAAAAGGATAAGAGACCAAAAAACACGTTTTTTTTAATTAAAATCAATTGGTTGAGAAATTTACCCGCCCCTTAAACCTACCGAAATGGCATTTAGATGCCCCTTAAACCTACCGAGGTGGCATTTAGATGCCCCTTAAACCTACCGACCCGCCCCTTAAACCTACCGAAAATTTCATCAGCCGCCCCTTAAACCTACCGAAAATTTCATCAGCCGCCCCTTAAACCTACCGCTACTTCGCTCAGGTGCCCCTTAAACCTACCGAGCATTTCGACCCGCCCCTTAAACCTACCGTCAGGTGCCCCTTAAACCTACCGAAAATTCATGCCACATGCCCCTTAAACCTACCGAACTTATCCACAGATGACGTACTTACATGCCGAAACTTGGGAGGGTTTTGCAGAGCGCGGCGGTCACGATTTCTGCTTGCCGCTTGTTGGCTGCCTTGACCTCTTTAATGAACTCAGGAGAGGCTGTCAGGAAGTAGGTGATATCAATGACTTTCCCGTGAGATCCAAGCGTGGGGGTTTTCCTCCATGAGGATAACACGCCCTTTTCTTTCAATTCGTCGAAAGCCTTGGCCAGATCGTCGTAGAAGTTGCGTTCTTTTTTCCCCTTGCAAAGCCCACTGTCGCGCTTGATGGTCTTGTAGTGGATTTCAAAGGGCGGCGCGGCCATGCCCGCGCCCGTATACTTCATGCAAAGATATTTGTGGAGCCAGCGCGAAAGTTGGGTGGATAGGCTCATCATCAGTTCGTAATTGAACTGACGATATTGCAAATCGAGGATGCCCTTGGTGATGAAGGGATGAAAATGCACGATCCATTTCGTGGTGGGATCGGCATTGAGGCGTTCCCTGGTCGCATGCGCGAGAATCGGGATATAGGGCGACGCTAGCCCAGCTTTTTGCAACTCGCCTTTTTTGTAGATGGTGATGCTGCTGTAATTGAGGATGTAAAGGCTTTGCGTGATTTCCTGAAACGATAGCGCATGGCCCCTATTCGCCAGTTCGGTTCTGAGTTCGTAAAGGGAGAACGCAACACCAGAGGCTTCTTCCGGGAATTGGCGGATGAATCCATAGGATTGCCGGGAAGCGATTTTGCGCAACGCATCTTCAATGATTTCTTCGCGATTGCTGGGGTAATACTCGACAGCCTTTGTTTCGCCATCCTGGCCGGACTCCGAGATTTTGGCGGGCCGAATCTCAGCGATAAATGCTTCCCTCTGATAATTGAATTCCATCTTGAAGATCGGCAGCGATCCAGTTTTTTCATCTCGCAGTGTGTTTTGTTGCCGCCGAGTCACGGAATAGCGAGGGATGCCGTCCCAAAATTCAACTGTATTGGAAAGCTTTTCGCGCTCGGTAAACGAGTTGCAGAGGAAGCTTTGAAAAAGCGAGAGTTGCCTATGGTTGAAATCCGATTCGTTGGGTTGGTGGGATACCGGATTTGGACGGAATGCTTTCGAGTTTTCGAGATCTTTAACATCCTCTTGTTCCCGGTTGCCCGGAAACCCTTCTGACCGCGCGCCATGGCCTGTTTCCTCGAATGTTTCCGGTTCAGTGGGTTCCAGCGGCGTTTGCCGCGTTGCAGGGGTGGGGGGGATGTCGGCCGACTCTTGGGATTGTGTGTCTTGTTTCGTCATGTCCTTATCTCGGCGGGTGGTTAATGAGATAGAACCTGGAATCGCTACGAGGCCTCGACGCCAATCCTTTCGATTATGGCCTCGATTTCCGCAAACTCGGCTTCCAAGTCCGCCACCTCTTTTCGTCGCGCTTCGAGTTTGCTTTTAACCTCCTCATACCGCGCAACTTTCTTCGCCTTCTCCATGAAAGCCTTCACGAGCGCATTATCGGTGCTCACCACGAAGGGATCGACCGTCGCCGCTTTGTGCGCCGTTGCCTTCGGTTTTTGTTCCCTAAGCTTTTTCGGCTTGATTTCGCCGACGAAACCATTCAGGACGACGGAGAGGTAGGCAGCATAGTCGTTCCTGCCATTACCGACCTTCTTGCCCACATCGGCATGTCCAGCGTCGATCGCTGTCTTGATCTTCTCTATCTGTTCCTTGCTGACGACGTATTGTTTTCGAAGATTGTCCAGTGTGATAAGTTCGATTTCGCTCATCGCTATCATCCTTTTCGATTTGTTCTTCATTCACGGGATCGATGCCTCACCCGTCGATATCGACATTGCCCGTTCACGCCACGGTCTATTGGGCAGGTTCGAAGCGCGCGGATTATCAAGTTTCCGGCATCGTTCGCAAAAATCCGGTTTAGCTTCCGGTTCTAAATTAATGCCGCGCGGCCAAGGCCGCGCCTCGCGATTCGAACCAAAAAATTTCCGCGAGCCGAAGCACCCGCGGCTTTGGGAATATCAGTCCTTACCGCGAGGTCGAATTCTTCGCGCCGCGGTTTGGGACTCGGTGTCGAGGTTTCCGCGTTAGCCCTTCGCGAGCGAAGGGCTGGCCTGCATCCACTCCAACCGAAGCTCGTTGGTTTCGCGGCCACCATGCTGAAGATTTCGTTTGGCCATGGATGGAAATCCGCGCCGTGGGGGAGCCGTCAATTCGCGCTGTCTTCCGATGATTCGCTAGCCTTGATCTTTTCCATTACGGCTGCCTTGGCGGTTTCCCAATCCTCGTCCTCGAAGCCGGGCTCGAAGCCGCGCTTCTCCGCGAGGTAGTAAGCCGCTTCGCTAATCATCCTCTGGATTTCCTCGGCCGAGGGAGCCGGTTGTTCGTTGGACGCGGATGCTCGCGCCAGATTTTCATCCGCCACCGGCGCGGTGGCCGCGGCGGATTCGCTGGCTAGAGTCTTCGTTTGAGCGGCGGGTTCGCCGGCTTTCGGCGTCGGCTTTGCCGCGGTAGTTGGTTTCGCTGGCGTTGCCTTGGCCTTGCTTGCCGCGGGCGTGGCCGGCTTGGTGCTTTCGGCGGGTTTAGTGGATTTGGGGTCGGCCATATGGGTTCTCGATAAGTTCGGTGTAATGAAAAGAATCCGTGCGTTCCGCCGCGATGGACTATTCACGGACTCGGTTTGAGGACGCAGTATTCCAAACTTGGGTTAAGGAAATAAAGACGGCGGGGCGGCATGGTTCATTTCTCCGTTTTCTCGCCGCCGAAGGCTTCGATCAGGTTGTCGAGGAGTCCTGCTAGCGCGGCGCCCACGACATGGAAGTCCGCGTCGATTTCGGCGGCAGCTTCCGTCACCCCCTCCGGATACTTGAGCTTGCGGAGGGTCAGGACCGCCGTCCAGCGAAAAGCCGGTTCGGTCCTCGCGCCTCCCCATGGCCACAAGCAGGCAGCCGCCAAGCCGCTCGGCCATGGACGCAACACCCTGGCCCGGAAACCGGCCACATGAACCTGGAATATAGCGGGGCTCGCCGGATTTGTATTGGGCGCCTTGAGCGGCCTGGAAAAAATTAGCCAAGACCGCTTGACAAGACTATCTATCGTCCCTATAGTTTCGACTCGAAATCTATGTTTTAGTAGATTTAAATTCCAGTGTGGTCAACGCCTATATTTGCATTAAATGATGGTTTTCATGGATTCTTAAAATGGGAATATTGGGCGCGTGCGTATCATCGGAACGGACGGCGATAACCAAGTTATTGGTTATCGAAATGAAAAATTTTTTATTTCATGAAATGGACCGGGTGAGGTGAACCATGAACGTCGAGATTGAAGTTAAAAAAGATTTTTTTTGGGCTTATGTAGCCATCTCTACCGTGCTGCTGGTCGGGGTTATCGCGATGGTCAAGCTCAGCGAGAATGATAAGTATGATCCTATCCGCCAGCAACAGGCGGAAGAAGCTGCCCAGATGAATATCAGGGTTTTGAACTAAACACTGGCCGGTACATTCAAGAGGAAGCGAGGAATCAGTTTATGAAAAATCCAGGTATTTATATTTTCGCGGCGCTGGCCATGGTTTGTGGAAGCGTCGAGGCGTCGGAATACATCTACCGCGACCTCATGGGCAATACCCTGCCCCCCCAGAAATGCTCGGCCAAGCCGGATGCCGAGCAGCGGGCGAACGACCCCTACAACATCGACAAGTACGCCAAGCGGTTCTGCGAGACGCAGGGCTATGGCTGGTACGTGTCCGAGCGGAAAAGTCCGGGCAAGCTGGTGTGCGAGCCCTGTTCGGAAGCGGATCGATACAAGTGTCATGTAGAGGATGTCACGGTGTCTTGCAAGCGGCTCAAGCCCGGATCGGCCGGACTCTTTCCCGGCAAAAGCTGAGGCCGGGGCCGGGCCCCGGCGCGTCCACGCGAGCTGCCTCAATACACGGCGGAATCGCCTAGGGCCGCGATATTCTGGCCGGACTTCCGGTCGAGCACTTCCACGCTGACCATGACGCCCGGACACTGGTTTCGGGCGCCGTGATCCGGTTCCACTTGGACCGCCGGCAACAGTTCCGTCCGCTGGTCCGCCGCGAAATCCCGGCCTCGAATCTCCAGAGTTTCCGTCTGGCCCGGTTGCAAGCTGATCCGCTTGGAAAGCTCCCGCCCCGCCGCGTTGCCCATGAGCTTGCCGTCATGGTCGAGGAATCCCAGGAGCACCCGGCACGGGCCGGCCACGTCGGCTTGCGCCATCACCTTCAGGCGCAGGGTTTGGTCCGGCTTGAGGCTAATCGTGTCCGAATCGTCCGATCCGGCCTGGACGCTACCGGCAACCAGGCACAGGGCGAGAGCGAGCAGGGGCTTGTTCATGGGAAGTCTCCGTGGGTAGGGCGGGGCGGTTGTCCCGATAGGCATAGTTTGATCGCGAGCGGGCGATGTCGGCGGTGAACAAATGGCCGCCAAGTAGTGACTTTTTCCCGGAAAACGGCGTTGGCCGGGATTCGGGCAAAAAAAAGCCGGTTGGGGGGAACCGGCGAGTCTTAGGGGGCTTCAAGGGGTATAAGGCATGAACCTGGGTTCATGATATTCGCCACTTACTTAAAATCGGCTTAAGGCGCGTGGGAGGGAATGGCGTAGCGTATGCCGCCGGCCCAGCGTTCTGGATGGACCCGCCGGGCCGTCTCGTAAACGACTTTCCATTGCTCCATGCCTCGTCTCCCCCGCCGTGGCGGCGCCACGTACCAGCGGGCGCATCCGGCCACCCCGCCCGCGCCACCCGCGGTCCTCGAAGGTTCGGCCGGGAAAGCCCCCACGGCGAAACCAACACCGCGGCCGCCTTCCACGACAATCCGATCAACCTCGAGCGCGTCTTGAGCCATCTATAAATCCATAAGGGGTGTCAAGCATGGAAAACCCCTGAGTTTCAAACTGAAACTGAAATGGCCAAAGCCGAGTAAGTAAAGACTATATTTCACCTTTTTATTAAATTTGGCCGATAATTGATAAAATTTTCCTCAAAATACGCGAGTTCGTTCCTATCCCAATGCCACGGAAACCATCGCCTTATCGGCTTGCCCGACTGCTGCTGGGCTTGGCGCTGGTTCTGTCCTGCCTAGCGCCCGCCTATTGCGATAGCACGCCGGTGGCCTTGCGGCTGCGCTGGTACCATCAATTCCAGTTCGCTGGCTATTACGCGGCGTTGGCAAAGGGCTTCTACCGGGATGCGGGGTTCGAGGTAGCCATCAAGGAAGGTGGTCCGGACATCGATCCTGTCGCGGACGTACTGTCGGGACAATCCGACTTCGGCGTGTCGAACTCGAACCTAGTCGTCGAATACTCGAGAGGCAAGCCGGTGCTGGTGCTCGCCCCGGTGTTCCAGCATTCCCCCCTCGTGTTGGTCGCGCCCGGCAAGGATGGGCATCTCGCCCATCTAGCCGATGGGAGGGCCGTGGCGCTGGGAGTCCACGACGTGGAGTTGAAGGCCATGTTCCTCGGCGAGGGCATCGCCCTGAACCGGGTGCGGTTCGTTCCCTACGACCGGCCCCTCGAAGAATTGCTGAAGGAGCCTATCGCCGCCTTCAGTGCTTATCTTTCCAACGAGCCTTACCTGCTGGAGCGAAAGAAAATCCCCTACACCCTGTTCAAGCCGCAAGCCTACGGCATGGACTTCTACGGGGATTCGCTGTTCACCCGGCGGGCGCTCTGGCGGCGAAATCCCTCACGGGTCGCCGCCTTTCGCGAGGCATCCCTCAAGGGCTGGCGCTACGCCCTCGACCACCCCGATGAACTCATCGACTTGATCCTCGAACGCTACAACACGCTCGGCAAAAGCCGGGCGGAACTCGAGTTCGAGGCGAGGGCGGCGCGCGACCTGATCGATCCCGACATCATCGAAATCGGCCACGCCAATCCCGGCCGCTGGCGGCATGTCGCCGACACCTATGCGCGGCTGGGCATTACCAAGCCGGGCGCTACCCTCGATGGCTTTCTCTACGACCCCACGCCCAGGCTCCTGCCCGACTGGGTCATGCCCGCGCTGGCCGGCGCCTTGCTGGCGCTCATCATCGCGTTCGCCTTCGCCTCCCATCTGATGCGGCTCAACCGGCGCCTCGGCCAAGCCCAGGAGGACATGGCCCGCCTGGCTAAGCGCCATGCCCGGATGCTTGCCATTAGCCGGGATGGCATCTGGCTGGTGGACGCCGCCTCGGGCCGGGTTCTGGACGCCAATCCGTCGGCGGAGCGAATGAGCGGTTATAGCCGCGCGGAATTGCTGTCGATGCGGATATCTGATCTGGACGCCACCGACACCGATGTTGACGTCGAGTCCCGTCTCGGAGAAATGCTGGCCTCGGGCTGGGCGCTATTCGAGACCCGGCACCGAACCAAGGACGGGCATGTCATCCATGTCGAAGTCAGCGCCATGCCCGATTTGGAAAGCAACACCATGCTGGCCTTCGTGCGCGATATCAGCGAGCGCAAGCAGGCCGAGCAGGCCCGGGCGTTCCTGTTGCAATGCGGCCTGCCCTCCAGCGGGGAGGAATTCTTCGCATCGCTGGCGCGCTACCTCGCCGAGACCCTGGGCATGGAGTATGTCTGCATCGACCGCCTTGATGGGGGCGGCCTGAACGCCCAAACCGTCGCCATCTACAACGATGGCGAATTCGACGACAACCTCCGCTACGCGCTCAAGGACAGGCTTTGCGGCGCGGTGCTGGACGAATCCATCTGCTGCTTCCCCCGCGATGAGGCCTTGGCGGAACTACGGGCCGAAAGTTATATCGGCACCGTGCTGCGGGATTCCCAGGGAAAACCCATCGGCGTGATCGCCATCATCGGCCGGCATCCGCTCGGCGACCCGCGGCGGGCCGACACCCTGCTCAAACTGGTCGGGCCGCGCGCCGCCTGGGAACTGGAGCGCCGCGAGGCCAAGCGCGAATTGGAGGAGAGCGAGCGCCGGTTCCGCGAGCTGTTCGAGAGTTCGCCGGACCCGACCTGGATCATCGCCGGCGGCCGATTCGTCTTATGCAACGCCGCCGCCGTGGCCCAACTGGGCTACGTGGATCGGCAAGCGCTGCTGGATACCCATCCCGCGGATATCTCGCCGCCGTTCCAGGCCGATGGGCAGCCGTCGCGGCACAAGGCGGAGCGAATGATGGCGGAGGCCACGGCGCGAGGGGTCGTCCGTTTCGAATGGGAGCATTCGCGCCGGGACGAATCGGTGTTTCCGGTCGAAATCACCCTGTCGCGCATCGACTGGCGGAACCAGCCGGCGATCTACTGCGTGTGGCGCGACAACACCGAGCGCAAGCGGATCGATGCGGAATTGCATCAGCACCGGGAACAATTGGAAGCGACGGTGAGGTCGAGGACCGAGGAACTGACCCTTGCCAACCAGATGCTGAAGGATATCTTGTTCGCGTTGGAAAGCGTCGGCACCGCCATTTTCTGGGCGGAGGTGGAGTCCGGCCAATTCCTTGACGTCAACCATCCCGCCGCTCGGATGCTCGGTTACACGCGGGAAGAGTTGAAACAGCTGGCCGTGCTCGACATCGATCCCAATTTCAAGCGCGAGGACTATCGCCGGATCGCGCGGTCAATCCCCGAGAAAGGCCACATCCGCTTCGACACCACGCTCCGGCGCAAGGACGGCGAGTCGATTCCCGTGGAGATGACCATCTTCCACCAGGAGGGGCCGCCTCCCCTGTTCATCGGCTTCGGCGTCGAGATCGGCGAGCGCAAGGCCGCCGAGGAAGCCCTGCGCGAGGCCAAGGCCGTCGCGGAGACGGCGACCCAGGCCAAGAGCGCCTTCCTGGCCAATATGAGCCACGAGATCAGGACGCCGATGAACGCCATCCTGGGGTTGGCGCAACTGCTGGAACGGGAAATCGCCGAGCCGGCCCAGCTCGAACGGCTCTCCAAGATCGAAAGCGCCGGCAAGCATCTGCTCTCCATCATCAACTATATCCTCGACCTCTCCAATATCGTGGCCGGCAAGGTGGAGCTGGAACGGATCGATTTCCCCCTGGGCTGCGTCCTGGACCACGTCCGCTCGCTGATCGCCGAGCAGGCCCGCGCCAAGGGCCTGGCCTTGGAAGTGGATGGCGACGATGTACCGCTCTGGCTCAAGGGCGATCCGACCCGGCTGCGCCAGGCCCTGCTCAATTACGCGGGAAACGCCGTCAAGTTCACCGAACGGGGTTCGGTCAGCCTGCGCGCCCGCCTGCTGGAAGACGACGGCGAGTGCCTGCGGGTGCGCTTCGAGGTCCAAGACACCGGTATAGGCATCTCCCCGGAACCCTTGGGGAAGCTGTTCGGCGCTTTCGAGCAAGCCGACAGCGACACCACCCGCAAGCACGGCGGCACCGGCCTAGGGCTTTCCATCACGCGGCGGCTGGCGGAGCTGATGGGCGGCGAGGCCGGGGCGGAGAGCGAGCCGGGCCGGGGCAGCACCTTCTGGTTCACCGCTCGGCTGGAACGGGGCGCGCCTAGGCCGAGCGGGGAGGAGGGCGATTCCCGACGGGGAGCGCGGCCGCCGGTTTCCGCGCGCCCAGGCGTCCGCATTCTGCTGGCCGAGGACAACGCGCTCAACCAGGAGGTGGCGCTAGGCTGGCTGCGCGATACCGGCCTTGAGGTCGATGTCGCCTGGAATGGCCGGGAGGCGCTGGAAATGGCGGCGAGAACCCCGTACGCGCTGATTCTCATGGACATGCAGATGCCCGAAATGGATGGCATCGAAGCCACCCGCGCGATCCGCGAACTGTCCCGCCACCAAGCCACGCCCATCCTAGCGATGACCGCCAATGCCTTCGGGGAGGATAGGGACGCTTGCCTGGCCGCGGGGATGAACGACCACATCGCCAAGCCGGTCGATGCCGACATCCTCAACGCCAAGCTGGCTAGTTGGCTGGGGCCAGGCCAGGCCGGCGAGGGTTCCGCGCCGGCCTGGGCCGAACCGCCCGCCGCTATTCCCGCCGCGCGGCCCTTGGCGCTGGATCCCGCGGAGGGCCTGCGTTACTGCCAGAAGGAGAAAACCTACCGGAAATTCCTAGAGACTTTCCTCGCGAATTACGCCCGCGAAGCCGATCTTATCGCCGGCCATATTCAATCGGGCGAACTCGCGGAAGCCGAGGGGCTGGCCCATAAGCTCAAGGGCGTGGTCGGCGCGTTCGGGCTGGCGAGGCTGGCGCTCGCCGTCGCGGAACTGGATCGGGTTCTGAAACAGGCGCTCACTCCGGCGGACCCGGCCGAGCATGGCCTGGAAGCCCCGCTGGCCGCGTTTCGGGAGGCTTTCGCCGAAGCCCGGACGGCGATCCGGGATTATTTGGCGCGGCCAGCGGACGCCCCGCCGCTCGCGGCGGAGTCCGGCCCGGCCAGCCTGGCCTCGCTGCTGCGCGAGCTGATCGAAAACTTGGAACGCAACAGCCCCTACCGCGCCGAGGCCTTGCTGGCCGAGCTGGAACCCCGCCTTCCCGCTGGCGGCTTGTCCGCGGCGCGGGCGCATCTGAGCGCTTTCGACTTCCGGGCGGCGCTGGCCGAGGCCCAGCGCCTAGCCCGCTCGCTAGGCCTCGACGCCGGGAATTGAAGCTATGCTTTGCCTATCAATGCGGCGATTCGCCGACCCTGCCCAGCTTGATGGAGGCTAACACTTGAACGCGCATGATCCCGCGATTATTAATCAGGCCGACCCTGGCCCCGGCATCGCCAAATGCCCGACCGGCATCCGCGGCCTTGACGAGATCACCGGCGGCGGCCTGCCGCGCGGCCGTTCCACCCTGGTCTGCGGCGGGGCGGGCAGCGGCAAGACCCTGCTGGCGATGGAATTCATCGTGCGGGGCATCCGCGACTACGGCGAGCCGGGCGTGTTCATCGCTTTCGAGGAGGACATCCAGGATCTGACCCAGAACGTCGCCTCGCTGGGCTTCGAACTGGAGCGGTTCATACGGGACAAGCGGCTGGCCATCGACCATGTGCATGTCGAGCGATCCGAGATCGAGGAGGCCGGCGAATACACCCTGGACGGCCTGTTCGTCCGCATTGGGCAGAAGCTCAAGGAAACCGGCGCCCAGCGGATCGCCGTGGATTCCCTGGAGGCGCTGTTCTCGGGGCTGAGCAACGAAGCCCTGCTGCGCAGCGAGCTGAGGCGGCTGTTCCGCTGGTTCAAGACGCAAGGCCTCACCGCCGTCATCACCGGCGAACAGGGCCAGAACGCCCTGACCCGCCACGGGCTGGAAGAGTACATCAGCGATTGCGTGATCCACCTCGACCACCGGGTCCACAACCAAGTGGCAACCCGCCGCCTCAGGATCGTCAAGTATCGGGGCACCCCCCACGGCACCAACGAATACCCCACAATGATCGACGAACTCGGCCTCAGCGTGCTGCCGATCAGCTCGCTGGAACTGAGCTACGCCGTGTCCCAGGAGCGGATAAGCAGCGGCGTTCCCCGCCTGGACACCATGCTCGGCGGCCAGGGCTATTACCGGGGCAGCACGGTGCTGGTCTCGGGCAGCGCGGGCACCGGCAAGACCAGCCTGGCCGCCGCTTTCACCGAGGCCACTTGCCGCGCGGGAGGCGCCTGCCTGTATCTGGCCTTCGAGGAAGCCCCGGCGCAGATTCTCCGCAACATGAGATCCATCGGCTACGACCTGAGCCCCTGGGCCGCGGCGGAACGGCTGGTTTTCCACGCGATGCGAGCCACGGCGAACGGCCTGGAAGAACACCTAGTGTCCATCCACAAGCTGGCGAACCGCCATCGGCCCACCGTCGTGATCGTCGATCCGGTCAGCAACCTGACCAGCATCGGCGATATCCACGAGGTCAAGTCGATGCTGTCGCGGGTGATCGATTTCCTCAAGGGACTGGGCAT
>SXGT01672570.1_pt1 | contig 46490 bp, 43 predicted proteins | sample 3176221 | NCBI WGS metagenome assembly SXGT01 (sample SAMN11356862, study PRJNA531348) | freshwater metagenome | isolation source: freshwater sample F1-120 | place: China: Fuxian Lake, Yuxi | collected 2017-12-25 | reverse complement strand
CTTCATTCGCTCGTCCATGACACACGTCTCCTTCCAAGGCATAGCTCTCCCCCTGTTTGAGAATTGTTATGCCTTAAAGTGTAAACCATGTGCCCGGAATGAAATGTAAAGGGGGTGCCCGGAATATACCAAATGGTCGGGTCAGCCGATATCTGGACGAACCCGCCTATTACACTGACATCATTGAACATTCCGTAAATCCCTTCAAGTCAAAAAGCTCGAAAATTGCCGAAATGTACCTTGGAAGGGGGTTATCAGCCGCTCAAGTGGGGGCGGAATTGGGCATTTCTAAAACGGCGGTTTTGGAGCGATTGCATACACTCGGCATTCGAAATGAAGCGTCGAAAGGTGCGCGGATGACGAACCCGAACAACTACCGCGCTACAGTTCTCCCCTACGGTTATCGCAAGGTCGATGGTCAGCTTGTCGCAAACAAGAAGGAGCTTCGTATCTGTCGCCTCGTGGTGAAACTCATCAACGAGCAAAAGCTATCGCTACAAGGGGCAGCTCGTGAGCTGATGCAACAGAACATTAAGAACCGTAACGGCAACGTCTGGTGGGATCACTCGATGGTCAGGGGGATTTTCAAACGCTGGAATGGGAAAATTTAGCTAACCGTTCGGGTGGCTGGGGCTAAAAGCCAACTAACGAATTTAGCCCCAAAACTAAACACCAACTAAAAGAAATCGACCCCCAACTAAAAACACCCCTCTGCCTGATTTCGCGGCATACCCACCTTTGGGTAGGGGGCGAACGAAACGCCAACTAAACGATTTTGGCCTCCAACTAAACGCCAACTAAAAGAAATTGCCCTCCAACTAAAAAACCGCTATTCTTAGCTAAATATTTGGAATAGCAGGTTTTTTTATGAATAAACGAGTCAATCCCTTCAACCCTAACTCCATTGTGACCCCTCCGCTCTTCGCGGGGCGGGAAGCCCAGGTATTCCAGATTCTCAAGAAACTGGCTCAGGTACGGGAGGGGATGCCCGCGAGCTTCGTTCTTCAGGGGGATCGCGGAATCGGCAAAACCGCCTTGGCAAAGCTCGTCATGTACGACGCAGAGCAAAATAAGGCTGATATGCAAAACCTGCGGTTTCTGACGGGGTACTACGTCGTCGAAAAAGATCAGACGTTTGAATCCGCGCTGCAAGCAAGTCTGAATCTGATGACCGACAAAATGCCCGATACCGTGATCAAGCGACTCACTCAACGGCTCGGAACTTTCTTCAAAAACGGAAAATTCAGTTTCGGCGCATTCGGTGCCAACGTCGGTTACGACGGAACGGGTAAAGAGAACAAAGATACTGTTATCAAAGACCGAGCGATTTCTGCTTTTTCAAACATCATCGCCGGACTCGATGAAATATTGGAATCGGAACGCAAGTTCGATGGCGTGCTTGTTGTCATCGACGAAATCCACAACCTCAAAGATGTGGACGGAGCGGCGCAAATTCTCCGCGCCATCGCAACAACTCTGGACGTAAACCAGCAGGGCAAAATTTCATTTATGGTGCTCGGCTATGCAGATGGCATCGAGCGATTCTTTTCCGGTGATCCCTCTGCACGTCGTCATTTCGATGTCATCAATCTCACGGCCATGCCGCGCAGCGAAGCGAAAGAAATTTTGGTCAAAGGTTTTGAAAAAGCAGGGGTGAGTTATGACGAGGCGGCACTGGATCGCAATATTGATGTAGCTGGCGGCTATCCTCACTCGATCCAGGTGATTGGCCATCAGCTCTTGGAAGTCGATCAAGACAACCACATCGACGAAAGCGACTGGAAAGAAGCGTTGCAAATGGCCGCTGTGGAGCTGGCGCGAAAAGATTTTTCGGAGATGTACGATTTCAACGGTAAGGGAACACTGCGTGAAACAGTTCTAAATATTCTTGCTCTCTCAGGGCCTCAGACAAAACAACAACTGCGCGATCATGCAGACGGGAAGAACATCTACACCGAAGCGTACATGGGGGCGCTGAAAAAATCTGGAGCCGTGCGAGAATTATCCGACGGAACGATCACACTTCACTCGATGCTCTTTCGAGCTGCGATTTTGATTCATCTCTACACGCACTCCCAGACGAACAAATCGTTTGAAGACTTGATAAAACGCTTCGCGAAAAACGGCGACCATCCGAAGGCATTGCCAGAACCGAAAAAAGACTAATAGCAGGTTACAGAATCGAAATAGACACCTTATTTAGAAGTAGGCGAGAAATGAACATAACGAAACTGCTGCAAGCATATCTATTCGTAACCATCATTTCCTTTCTGGGCGCGTGTACACATACGCAAACCACCATCACGACGGAGCCAAGTAGCGCAGTCACTAGCAGACCTTGCGACCATGATGATGCTACTTTTCGTTGTGTTAAATACGTTAAAAACTACGATGCCGACACAGTAACCGTTGAAATCCCCAATGTTCATCCTTTGCTGGGCCAAAAAATCTCAGTTCGTGTGAATGGGATTGATGCGCCAGAGATGAACGGGAAGAAACCTTGTGAGAAAGAAGCCGCAAGGAATGCTCAACGGCTCGTCGAATCCTTGTTGAAAAACGCCAAACAGATCGACCTAAACAATGTTGATCGAGATAAGTATTTCAGAATTTTGGCGGACGTGTCGGCTGACGGCCAATCTGTGAAAACGCTATTACTAGAAAACAAGTTAGCCTACGAATACAGTGGTGGAACTAAGGTAGCGATTAATTGGTGTAGCTTTACCAAACGCTAATCTGCTTTTTCCTATGGTTTCCCATAAGGAAAGAACCAGCAAGGTTGGGCTTGTTCCTTCGGCTTGAAATGCTTTTTGTATCTCTTGGGGTTTTTGAGTTTATAGCCGTAGTCGTTCCTTCCGAATTCAATGCAATCTACGATTTCGACGGAGCCAACTATCACGCCTCTTGGAAGAGTATCTTTTAGCTTTTCGAGGCTTCTAAAGTTCTCGTAGCTGCCAGCACCTAAAGATGCGTAAAGATAGACGCGCCCGCGTATTTGAGTAGGGCGAGATCGGTATTCATACTTTTTCTTGCCGAGTAATATGGCTTCTATGTAGGGCTGGCGAATCGCAATCGCACGACCACTAGGAACATCTTTAGGAAGGTCTTGAGGTTTTTTTGCCATCGCTAAATTTTCCTCCTTACGCCGAACGGTAATCTCAGTAAATCACGGAGCTCCCATGTTCACGTCGAAGAAATCGGAGTCGATCTTTTTTAGCTCATAGGTCGCAGTAACAGTTACTCCAACGTGGTGCTCAAGCATCAACTCGGCAAACTGTCGCCCAGAAATTAAAACGATCTTCGCTTCGATATTTTTCGCGAAGTCCTTAGCCTCTGCGGAAATTTTCAATCAAAATGAGACAGTCCCTCTCCTAATTTAAACTACGTTAGCATGGGTGCTTTCTCCTCCCGATATCATCGGCTTGTTTATCCATACTTCTGTTGGCAATTCCTGACGTTTTGGGAGATGCCCGTTAAAACGCCGAGGGTTGGCCTCAAAAGCTTGCTTCATCGTTTCATACCTAGCTTCCAATACCGCGGGTCCGAGTCCGTAATGCAGCTCCGACGGCCTCAGCATGACGATGCCGCTGTGGTGGTGCTCGTCGTTGTACCATGGGAAAAAATCTCGGCAAAATGAGCGGGCATCAGCCAATGATCCAAAGCGCTCCGGGAAGTCCGGGCGATACTTCAAAGTCTTGAAGTTGGACTCGGAAAAAGGATTGTCATCGCTGACGTACGGGCGGCTATGACTCTTCGTGATTCCGAGGTCTGTCAGCATGTGCGCCACAGGTTTGGACTGCATTGACGAGCCCCGGTCGGCGTGCAAAGTCAGCTGATTGGGTTGGATGCCTTGGCGTTGACAGCTTTCCTCAATTAGTTCGCGGGCAAGATCTGACCTTTCACGTTCTGCCACTAGCCAGCCGACGACCATGCGGCTGAAGATGTCTAGAATTACGTACAAGTAAAAATAGCTCCATTTTACAGGTCCCTTCAGCTTGGTGATGTCCCATGACCAGACCTGATTTGGCCCGGTTGCCAGAAGTTCTGGTTTGGGATAGTGGCTCCGCGACACAACAGGACGCCTTTCTTTGAGCATGTCGATCCCGTGCAGCAAGCGATACATCGTGCTTTTGGAGCACAGGTATCGCCCCTCATCCAGAAGAGTTGCCTGCACTTCCGGTATCGTTACGTCGCAAAAACGATCGCTTGTGAGTTCCGCTACCACCTGGTTCCGCTCTACCAAGGTCAAACTACTGGGGTGAGGCTTCCGCGGCGTGGCAGCTAGCGCGGGAGTAGCGTCTATATCGCGATAGTAAGTTGCGCGAGACAAGCCAAGGGCATTGCACGCCGATAAACGCGAATGCCCTCTGTCTAACAATGACTGCAAGGCATTCATCACTTCTCCTCGATATGAGCGGGAAGAGTGATTATGTTGCCGAGTAGGGCTGCAATTTTTTTTTGAACGTCGATGATCTCTTGAGCTTTCTCAAGTTTTTTTGTCAAAACCTCAATCCGCTTCTCGCACGCCGCCAGCTTTGCCGTCAGGGGGTTCGTAATTGGTTTTCGCCCTCGCTTGTTGTCGGTCAACGCCTCAAACTCGCCTTGGTCACGAAGCTGCCTCCAGCTGGCAACTTGCCCAGAATAAAGTCCCTCTCGTCGAAGCAGTGCGCCAAATTCTCCCTGTTTTGCGCATGCATCAGCTGCAGCCAGAATCCGCAGCTTTTCCCGCGCAGAAAAACGCCGCCTTCTCCGCTTCGGAGTAACTTCGGTACTTTGCTTGCTCATGCGAACATGCTCGCCTGACGGCGAGTCCCTACCGGTGGTCTCTAGGTGGTTTTCACCACTAGAATCAAATTCTTCACTGCGGGTCTGAAACTCAGTCATTCTCTGGTCCTCCCCGCCCTCAATTGTATCTTAATTAAATCGACCTAAACTGTCTCACCCTGTCTGACACAGAGGGTGCGGTGTAATCGGATGTTGTAATGAAGATGCCCTTCTTGGCTCGCTTACCTTGAAGTGCGCCCGCAAACTTTTGAACTTCTGGCCTACTGACATTTCCTTCCCATCGTTTTGCTTGCAGATAGATTACGTCGAGGCCGAGGCGGTCTTCGTTAATGATTCCGTCTATTCCTTCGTCGCCGCTTTTCCCTACGGCGCGTCCAGCTTCAGCTCGCGAGCCGCCATACCCCATCGCAACAATCACATCGACAACCAGACGTTCAAAAAAGGCAGGAGTGCACGCCTTTATTCTGCGCAGCAGATCGTCAATCAGTTCGTTTTTCAATTCTTGGTAGGAACCTTCAAACAATTCTTCCGGCGTTTGCTCAAACGCATCAGTGGCGGCAGACTTTTGCGTTGCGGGAGACGCATCAGATTTTTCGTTACGTTTTTCCCTGAACGCTTGGAATTCTGGAAACTGTTTAAGGTACAAAACATCAACTTTGGAAGGATTATCAGCGAGAACTTTTTTGCCGCGCTCTGTAATCTCCATTAAGCCTCGTGCTGGAGAATTTAGAAGTCCGGCTTTCACCATGTAGGTCTTTGCCCACCCAACGCGGTTTGAGATAATATCTTGCTTACCGCTAGGAAGAAGCTCCGCACGCTCATCATCAGTCAGTTTAAAATGGTCGGAAACGATTGTTACCGCCTCGCTGTATTTGAGCGACCCTCGTTGCCCCACAGACTTCAATAGCGGGAGCATCAGCGTTTGGTAGTCTGGTATTGCCATGTCGAAACTCTCCTATGCTGCCCGCTTTTTCGATAAAACTCCGGTGATCTCGGCCCAATACTCGTAGAGCATCACCATCGCGAGCGTGTCCAATTCACAGTATTTTAGGAGCGACGACTTAAGTGCATTGCGCTCCTCTTGAGACATTTCGGAAAACTGCATCTTTGCGTATGCTGTCATAGCAGCGCCACCGTCGGCGAGTTCATCACCAGCCATCAACGTGAAGTCCAATTTATCAGTATCTATGCCGTCGAATATTTTCGGTAGCTGCTTGTAGGGATCAACAATCTTTCCGTGTTCGTCCTTCTTCAGCCACGTCCAATTGGAGAAATTGAGGCTGTGAATCCCCTTCGCCGTTCCATATATGGGTTGTTGGTACTTTTCCTGTAGCAACTGTGATTCGGCGAGAATCGCGGGAAGCACTTTTTTGATGCTGTTAGAGCCGTTGGTCAGCGGATGATAGTAGTGACGTTTCAGAACGTCCCACATATCGACCATTGCCCGTGATCCTTCCCATTCTTCCTCACTGGACGAAGATGACCGCGTGACCGTTTTGACCCAATCCATCAGCTCGTTACGATCTTTTTCTCGTGAACGATTGAGTTGGTCGAGAATCTGACAAAGGACTGTGTTTTCGTGATTTGAGTAACGAAAGATCGTTCCAGAATCTTTATTAAGCTGCGCCTTCAATGCACGGAGAAAATCAAAGTTAGGGAATTCTCCGCGTCTCTCGTTGATATACTGCCCCGCGTGTTCAACGCGGCCATCGGCATGTGCAACATGATGGGAAAACTGAAACGCGATCTGTTCATAAGGGCGACGGCCAGCGTTAAAAGGCAATGCCGTCATCGTCGTTTCAAAATCAATGAAGTGGTAGGGAAACTTCCTCGATAAAATTTCGCTGCGTAATCCATCGTGTTCTACATAGGGCTTTTGTGCCCCATTTTGCGCAAGCTCGACTTGAACCCATTGGCGCTCTGACGCCGAGATACCTGGCTTGTCATCTCCTTCTGGTTTGATGTCGTCCTTTTTCACCTGACGCATCAGTGGCCGCTTATCCGCGATCAACATCTCTGCCTTGCGGAAGTTCCAGATGTCGAAAACAAATGGACCTTCAAGTTCCGATGCTGGTAGCTTCGTGACCCAGCATTCCTTGAAGCCGCTTTTCTTCGATGATTCCGATGAGGTTCTGAACTCGCAACTTTTGCATTTTGAGTCGGGTTGAGGAGCGACCTTCTCGCCCTTCTCGTGGTGATTTGCAAAAAACTCGATCTCTTCTTCAAATGACCGCATCCCAAGTTGCGTCCGCGTTTTCTCGCCTAAGTCACGCCCCTCGTGAATCAACGTGACCGGCTCTTGAACATCTATCTTGCAAAGAATTTGATCGCCAACACTCTTAAGATTCACTCCGTCAGCGATCTTGACGTGAGTACGCCCATTTTCTTCTGCTAGAAAAAATTTCTGATTGAGTCCATCAACCGTTGCTACAGATGATTTATCCGCGAGCATCAGGAATGGTTTGAAATGCAAATCTTGATGTGCCTTCTGACAGACGTAGGTTTGGAAGGCGATGTCGTATAGGTACGATTGCCATTTACCGACAATCTTTTTAACGTCTTTCTTCAGCAGTTTCTTGTCGAAGAACTCAGTTTCTCCTGGTTCAAACGACTTCGCTTTAACTTCGATCAGATCAACCTGATTGCCGTTCTTCACAACGACATCAGCGCGTACAAATAGATTGTTGTAGCAAAACGCAGCTTCATAAATGACGGCGTGGTTTTTGGATAGAAGATCGGCGGTGTGTTTAAGTGCCGCCTCGTGCTCTTGCTCGACGACTTCGGTGCCACCAGGAAAATAGAGCTGCGCCAACGCCCCAACCTGAAAACCACCGTGAACGAGAGCTTTCAAAAATTCGTTATCGAGATTCTTGTTTTCGTAAACGTCTGGATGCTCTGCGTAATAGAGCTTGGTCGGGCACTCTTGCGCAATCCTATAACGTGATTTTGTCAGGTAGCGTCGTCGCATCCGAAGTCTCCAAGGCCGAAAGAGCATGGGGCCGAATTGCTTTTCGGTTGGAAAATCGAAGACCTAAACGACGCGCCTTGTAGCAAAAAAGTAACTACCTGATTTTAGTGGTCTAACTTTCAGAATGCGCGATTTTCTCAATGGATGTCGCAGTTTCCATGGCGCTACTTTCTAAAGTTCCAGGCCAAATAGCCCGAAACGGTGACTAGAAAACCATCGCTATTTTTCGGGGAGTCAAGGATGAACGCCATCGTCGATATGGAAGGTCTGTTTCATAGAAGCAAATGCCGGATCAAAAATCTTGGCGAAGTATTCACGCCAGAATCTTATGTCGAGGAAATGCTCGACCTGCTCGCAAAGAACAAACGCGGCATCTGGTCTGACGAAGAGATTTCTTTTTTTGAACCATGCGCTGGCCACGGAAATATCGTCCTCCCGATTTACAAACGACGGCTGGAAGGCATTTACAAAAAAGCCGTCGCACAGGGTAATCGTGATGCCGCTCATTACGCAGTGGCAAATGCCATCAACACGCTATGGGCAATTGATATTGATCCCCAGAATGTCGAAAACTGCCGGTCGCGGGTTTTGTCGGCGACGTTAGATTTCTTGAAAGCAAAGCTGGACGTTGCGAGTTATGCAAAAATATTCGCTCAAAAAAAGGACTTCTTTGCGCATATCCTCGCCGCAATCAAATGGCACATCGAAGTCAACGAAACACTATCAGCATTGAGCGATCCTGATTCCGCTAAAGCAAATGCAAATCTTACGAAATCTGGTGGTAAATGGTTCGCGCAGAATGGTCATCACCAGATCGACTTCAATATTACTTGGGTCAAGTTCTTTGAGGACTGCGAAGCGACCAATACAATTCCTTTGGAATACGAACGCGCCATGCGCTTTGTAGAGTCCACGATCACCGGAAGAATGAGCAAGGGCTTCGACGATTACGAATTTGCAAAGTTGGTAATTAACACAGGCAGATCGCAAGCATCTACATCGGCGGATGAACCTGTTTCGGTCGGAGCCTAAATGAGTAAGCTAGCGATCAAACCCACAGCACACATTGTCGATGTTCTCGGCAACGTGATTGGCCGCGACCAACCCATTCTCCGTATGGAGAAAGCGTTGGAAATGGTGTCACTACTTGGGGCTGACGTTTTTGCCGACGACAACGTGGTGTTCTTTGATCCGTTCTGTAAGGCTGGCGAAATACTTTTAGCGTGCGCGTTTCATAGCTGCTGGGTGAAAGGCAAAGGCAAGCAGAAGCTTTTGGACACCAAAATGGTGTTCAAAGAAATCTACCAGTCCAATCGTTACTTCGGCCTCTCCCCCGATGAACGCCACCATCGCCTAAGCAGTCGCACATTCTTGGGTAACACGCATTCCCATAACGAAAAGTTTAATCACATCATTCGCGATGGGCACTATGTGTCAGAAATAGACGGGCGATTGGATGAAGAGAAATTTGAAAAGGAGTTCAATTCTATGATCGAGTACATCTGTGAGAAGGCTAAGGGCAAACGCATAATTGCTGTCGGAAATCCACCCTATCAAGAAGCCGATGGGGGCGCAAAGGCCAGTGCCAAGCCAATTTATAACTACTTTGTTGATAAACTAATGAAACACAAGTCAATCGGTGAATACATCCTTGTGATCCCGGCTCGTTGGTTCTCTGCTGGGAAAGGGCTTGATGATTTTCGTGAGCGCATCATGACTTCAAAGGAAGTGCGAAATATCGTCTATCACGAGCGTTCCGAAGACGTTTTCCCAACCGTTCATGTCCAGGGAGGTGTTTGCTACCTGAATTGGGCTAGATCACTCAATTCTGACGCGACTTTCGTTTCAAAAAACGAAAGTTTCCAGGTTGATTTGTCTCAATTTGACATCATTCCTGATGATCCCAAAGCGACGCCGATTATTAATAAAATTATTGAGAACCATGAGGAACGATTTGTTTCAGATGTCGCGTGGTCAAGAAAACCATTTGGACTTCCGACGAACTATTTCGCGAACAACACAGAGTGTTCAGAAGGCACATCAGGTGCGCTCAAGTGCTATGTCAAAGGTAGGAAAGTTAAGTTCCTTAAACGATCTGAAGTGCGAATCAACGCGGACAAGATAGATGATTGGAAAGTTGCTATTCCAAGAGCGTATGCGACTGGAGCGCGCAGGTGTACTTTGCCTGCTCATCAAATATTTCTAATTGAACGCGGAGCAATCTGTACCGAAACTTACAACATACTTTCGTCGTTCAAAACAAAAGCTGAAGCAGAGAAAGTAATAGCCTATTTGAGAACAGACTTCTGCCGATACCTACTTGGACTACGCAAGCTAACTCAAGATATTCCAAAGGACAGATGGACATGGGTTCCCTACATGGGGACCGACAGAGAATATTCTGAGGCCGATCTTTTTAAGTTGTTCAAAATTACGAAAGAAGAGCAGGCGCACATCAAAAGGAAAGTTCAGGAGTGGTCATGACGGAACCGCTCGAACTCTACGCCTATTCAACTGAGACTTATCTTGAACGAGGTATGATCAAGGTTGGGCATTGCCTAGTTGGACGCCATAGAGAGCGTATCCGAGAGCAATTCGGTACAAGCAACCCAGAGCAACCGACGTATATTCTCCTGGGTAACTTGCCAAACGGAGTTCGAGATCATCACATTCACGCGCAGCTCATTAAAAATGGCTGCACAAAAGTCGAAGATGGCCCTGGGCGAGAATGGTTTGTCGCAGTCAATAAATCTGATCCCTTCAAAGATGTTCGCAAAGCCTACAATGAAATCGTAAACAGCAGCTCCAGAACGGATCACTACACGCTACGCAAAGAGCAAAGCGGGGCTATTGAAAAAGCCGCTAAGTGGTTCAACAAAGAATACCCTGAAGAAGTAATCGGGGCAGCTACGCACGCCAATCGCTTTTTGATCAACGCAAAAATGCGCTTTGGAAAATGTTTTACCAGTATTCATCTCGCAAAGCGCATTAACGCCAGAAATACGCTGATCGTAACCTACAAGCCCGATGTCATCGGCGAGTGGATCGACACGGTAAACGAGCAGGTTGATTTTGACGGATGGACAGGTATTCGCGCAAAGCCTAAATCAGATCGTCCTACCGATCCAAGCTTGAATGAAGACGGCGATTTTCCAAAAGCCAGCGGACCTATTGTGCTTTGTGTATCGCTACAAGACCTTTGGATTGACGAAAACGGAAACACAAAAACACGTTTACATAAAATTCCAGAGATGCATTGGGATCTTGTGATTTTTGATGAAGTTCACTATGGAAGCCGTACTGAACGCGCTAAAAACATTCTCGATCAACTGCAATTCACGCATCGCCTTGATCTCTCTGGCACACCGTTTCGACTCATTGAGCAAGATGATTTTTCATCGCAACAGGTTTACACCTACAGCTACCTAGACGAGCAAGAGAATAAGAAAGAAGAAATCAAATCTGATGCCGAAAGTGTAAAAGAAAAAGTCTATAGGCTCATGCCCGATCTGAATATTTCGTGCATTGAGATCACCGACGAAGACATTGCCGAGCAGCGCGAGACATTTAAGACAGACGATATTGATTTTTCACTCAATCGCCTCTTTGAAACGAGCGATGGAAAATTCGTCTATGAAGAGGCCGTTAGCCACTTCATAGATGGACTTACAAAGCGCGGGCATGATGCGCACAGCATCAGTGTATTCGGAGAGCTAGGCGAGAAGCTAGAATGTCCTGCGAAGCGACATACTGTTTGGTGGATGAGCCGCGTTGATTCGATCACGGCACTGATAGAAAAGCTAAAAGCACACCCATATTTTGCGAATTTCAATTTGATCAACGCCTCTGGCAGCGACGCGAAAAAAGACGATGACGACAGCATCATCGCCAAAGATAAATCGAAGGTACAAAAGGCCATCGCAGAAGCAAACGAAGATCCCAAGAAAATTGGAACTATCACCTTCACCTGTGGCCGATTCCTAACGGGTGTGACGATCCGTGAGTGGGATAGCATTCTTATCCTCAACGATATTAAGTCCGCTGAGTCCTACTACCAGGCTATTTTCCGTGTTCAATCGGCGTGGGTGAATGAAAAAACGAAGACTGTACTAAAACCGAGGGCGTGGGTTTTTGATTTTGCGATCACGCGCTGCTTGCAAGTGACTTATGACTGCGCCAGCAACATTGCCGATCAAATCAGCCAACAGGAAAGTTTCGAGCAGCGGGTCGATGTGAATAGAGACAACCTTGAAATTGTCACCGAGGGGCTATGCTCAACACTCGACATCAAACGATTCTACGAAGGCAGTCTGGTCAGCACGCCAACGACGGCCAGAGATATTTTTGAAGTTCTGAATCACGAAGGGTCACGCATCGGGCTTGCAAGGCGTATCACTTCAAACGTGTTGGTGAACTTCGGAAAACTTAAGCTGCTAGAAGAACATCCGCGCCTTCTTGAAATTCTCAAGAAGGTTAAAGGGTATAGAACGCAGGACGTTGGTAGCATTCTGGCGGAAGACTTGGTGCAAATCGGTGTTGACGCAGAAAAACTCGACGAAGTTAAAAGCGATCCGAACCTCACCCAAGACGAGAAAGAAGCCATCATCGAGGACTTTGCAGAGAAAGACGAAGACAAGGAACGGCAAAGCCGCAAACAATGGTATGCAACGCAAATCAAACGCCTTGCTATTTGCATGGCCGATTTCATCTACATGACCTTCGAGCGCGAATACAAAATCGACGACGTAATCCAAACCAAGTCGCCTCAGTTCTTCGAGGTAATGACAGGAATTACTAAAGACGATTTCGTGGAGCTTTGCGACAAGGGTTTTATGAACCGCTTTGCGCTCAACCGCATCGTGCGAGAGTTCAGGGATCAGGAAGAAACCTCCCTAAGCCCCGAACAATATATTTTGGAAAACTTGCAAAAACACGCTTCGTAATAGTCACAAGACTGATCATAGGTGGGTGCAGCCAAATCCTATTGCTTATGGAGCTGTCCTTGAGTCGGCATTACTAATTTGTGATTCTCAAACTTGCGTAAAATCCCAAGTTTCTTGCGCTGATAAAAAAACGATCTGCGGCTCAATCCTGTTGCCTGGTGAAACTCTGAAAACTGTTGCGTGACCTTCAATCCCGATTGGCCAAGATTTTTGAGTACATCTATGCTCGACTTCGCGGAGATACCTTTGATTGGTGCAGGTGCAACCCCAGGAATTGCACTCTCTAAAAGCTCCTGCCACGATTCGGGTTCGTTTTCCGCAATCTCAACACCCATTTCTAAGGTACGCAGACTGATCGGACATCTTGCACCAGATTGTGCATACTCGCGTGCTTTTGCACCGAGAAACTTCGCGACTTGCACCGCGCAGTAAGTGCTCGCGAAGTGGCCGGATTTCGCAGCGGAGAGCAGGAGATTCGCGACCTGCTCTCCCGACAAGCGGATATTGTATTGCAGCGAACGGTTGATAAACGCTTTCGCCTGCGGAGTATCGGGAAGAAAGTTGGTGAGCACGATGACTTTGCCGTGAAATTCAAACGAGGGAACAGACACCTTTTCAGATGTCGAAGTCCACGTCACCATACGCTTGCCACCTTTGGCGACTCCAGCCCACGTTGCCGCATTAAGAATGGACAACGCCTGCGCGTTGTAGAAAAGACCCGCGGTATCGTCGATCACGCTAATGTCGTGAGAAAAGTTCGAGAGGTGATTATAGAGTGCAAGGGGCGTCGAGTATGCACCAAGCATCCGGTAGTTGGTGCCAAGATCACTCAAAAACTGCCGCGTCGTGTGGGTCTTGGCCCACCCTGGAGCACCAGAAATGCAGAGAAGGTGAAACTTCTCGCTGCGTATCAGGATCTCGATAAACTTTTTGATGTCATTCAAATAGTCCATTCATCAAACCTACTGATGCAAGTGCAATGCACTTTGCACTTTTTAAACCACTGGAGAAACCTGGATTGGCAAAAACCCGATCAGCTCCTTCGGAATCATTCGCACGCCAAGCGACGCACATCGCTCGCGGATATTCTGCTCTTCAAAATGTCCAGTAACCAAAACGGAGCGATCCTCAATCGCCAGCTCTTCGATCACGTCGAGGCCATTTCTGTTTTGGTGATTAAGCTGGTAGTCGCAGAGAAAGAGCGTGTCTTTGGGGGCGTTCCCTGACGTTTTCCACTCAAGCACGTCATCAGCGCGAGAGAACTTCACGAGATTGATTGACCCGGCACCCTTCCTCGCACTTTTGAAACGACTCGCCCAGGTGTATTGAACGGAACTATCGTCATCCAAAACTACTACGGTGGTATTTTCAGAAATGGACAGCGACGGAACAAACCATCGCGGCGTTTCCGCCCGTGGAATGATCACTTTTACCGTCGTTCCCTTTCCTTCCTGTGACTCGATTTTAAGATCTCCACCCAACGCTCTCGCCGTTTCTTTGGCGTGGAATAGGCCAAGCCCGCGCCCTTTTGGTTTATCAAACGTGATTCCACGTTTTCCAAGAAGTGGTAGCCGATCAGCAGAAATACCTTTTCCATTGTCGGAGACAGAAATCACGATGCGACCATCAACTGGAGTAGCGTTGATCGCAATGTGACCGGAATGACCGACGGCTTCCACTGCATTGTTGATGAGGTTTGAAAGCACGCGCTTAAATTCGGTCGGCTGCACTTTAGCGAAAAGCCCATAGGATTCGCTCGAAGGTTGCGCAGTGATTTCGATGTCTGGTCTATTGCGATATTCTGCACGTCGTTCGGCAACCGCCACGTCAATCAAACTCGAAATAAGTTGAACAGAGGGTTCCTCGCTGGTGCGTATCGACGAGTTCTTTTCCGATGCCACTGCGGACTCACTTTTTCTATCAATCAGGCTGTTGGCGATGTCGCGAATGGTAGCGACAGCATTACGAATGAGACGCAACCTTTCAGGTGGCACCTGCTTAAGCGTTTCTGTCACTTGCAACAGCGTAGCGAGCGGGGATTTCAGATCATGCGCAACTTGCTGGGCTGTTTGAACGAAGGCTTGCTCTCGCTGTAACTCAACGAGGCTTTTGAGATACGGCTTGAGAAAGAGTCGATTGCACGCATAAAACCACGCGATCAAAACAAGCAGGATCACGCAGATTGCAGGGAAAAAAGTTTCAAAGATGAGCGATAAAGTGCCACCACGGTAAAAGTGATAAGGGTCGGTCAGCGTTGTGTAGAGATAACCCTTCAGAGTTGAGCCAACAAAAACAGGCGTCATGTAGACATTGCGCTGTGATTTGTCGTCAAAGCGAAGAACATGCTTCACATCGGCTGGATTGTGCTCCCTCCGCATAAACTCCGCGAGTTCTGCGGGGGCAGTGCAATGCTTGTCGGACAGGTTGCCTTTAGAATGGTAGAGACACGCGCCACCTTCATCGGCTAGATAAAGGTCATACTCCGCATCTCCAAGTTGCGAGGCAATTCCCGCAACACGAGAAGAGATAGATTCCAGACTTCTCGTCCACATCTCTTCAGCGATTATCGTGTGTTGAAACTGAAAAAATTGGAGCACTTGTCTGTGCGAGATTTCGATTCGCTGCGTTTCTTTCCTGATGAACGTATAGGTGACGATTCCCGCAGTAATCGAAAGACAGAGCAGGATAACGGTCAGCGATCCGCCGATAAAAGCGCGAAGAAGGTTTTTTGGATCATTCAACTGTGGACGGCGCAAACTCATTTCAGTGTTGCCTCATACTGAATCCCAGTCTGACTGATCCTGTAGATATAAAGATCCTTCTTGGGAGTGTTGTTTTCATCAAATGAGAAACTATCAGTTGTCACAAGTTGAGTGCCGCTTGTCTTTTTTAGCTCTTGCCGGATCTCATCTCCGTTGTTCGGATCTTTAACCTTCGCCATCGCTTGGAAAAGTAACCACGCTGAGTCAAATGCGACGGCAGACCAGGCTTCGGGAGCGCGGTTGAATAATTTTTTGTGAGTGGTCTTGAACCATTTCGAGATGGAGCTTTCCGCGTCCTCTTTCCAATAAGAATTACGAACAGCGATAAACTTTGCGCCATTTTTTGAGTCTTTGACGAATTTTTCGTGGACGTATTGATTGCTTCCCCATCCATCACTTCCGATATAGACGGGGAAAAACTTTTGCTCTTCAGCCTGCACCACAAACTGAATGAGATCGGCGTCGTGGGAGAAGATCGCAACGTGTGAGACATTTGCCTCTTTGAATTTCCGAATCTGCTTTGAGAAATCCAAGGTGCGACGCAAAACCTTTTCGACCAAAATGGGTGGCCGATTTTCTGGGCTTTGTACGGTCATGCGCCAGAAAGTTTCTGCGAAACGATTACTCAAGTAATCCGAATACGGCGATGAAATATTATGGATTACGCCGATGGCTGTCGGCTTGAGGCTTTCCTTCATGTAGCGAGCCATTTCAGTTGCCACGGTGCGATCTGAGAAGCAGGCACTAAACACGAAGGGTTTGCCGTCGGTGACTTTCGGATTCGAGCTGGTTGGCGTGAAGAACACGATGTTCTTGGGGCCGAGACGATCACCAAAAACGATGGCCTCCTCACTCATCTCACCGCCTATGACAGCGGTAACTTTCTCGGCAATGAACTTCTCCGCAGCAGTATTTACCGACGCAAGATCAGCCGAGTGAGCTACCTGCTTTAGCTCGATCCGGATGTTTGGGTGATCCTTCTCAAAAAGCTCCTTTGCCGTATCAATTCCACTCAGCAAGGAGCGCACGGAATTGTTGTAGGCGTCATTAATGCGAAAGGAGACACCAACCGTTAGCGTCTTTGGCGCGGCCAGTGCATTGACCGACGACAGAGCAAGAATCAGCAGGGATAATTTATTGCCATTTTTCATTGTAGGGCCTCACATCCCACTCAAACGTCCAGCAGCTTTTGTCCTGTTCAGCCACATGGATGATGGACTTAGCGAGAGAAGCTGAGTTGATAAAATTTTCGGGTGGCGCATCGGGGTTCAGACCTTTGGTGCGTTCGTTGTCGATCAGTCCGTCGATAACTAGGTGCGCAACGTGTACGCCCTCTGGCCCAAGCTCTTTTGCAAGGCTTTGCGAATAGCTTCTGAGAGCTGATTTCGCGACGCTAAATGGTGACGTTTGAATGCCGCCTCGAAGGGAGGCTGTAGCTCCCATATTGATGATCGAAAGCGGCAGCGATTTATTATTCTCTCGCAGTTGCAATGCCTCTCTGATGGCGTTGAATGCCGAGAAAAAATTGAGTCGAAGCGATTTATCGAAATCTTCGTGTTGAAGATCGACGGCTTTCTTTCTTGGAATCCAAGTTGCCATGCAGTTAACGAGTGTGCTGATAGCTCCGTGAGCCTTTTCGATCTCTGCAAAGGCTTTCGTCGTTGCGGCAGAATCAGAAAGATCGACGGCGTGAACCGTGAACTTTTGTTTTTCGCCGTGAGATAGAATCTCGTTCTTAGCTTTGTCCAAGTCCTCCTGGCCGCGAGCAAGCAGCGCCACGGGGTATCCCAAGGCGTATGCTTCTTTCGCGAGAGCCTTTCCCAAGCCCCGACTTCCGCCAGCAATTACAAAAGCATTTTTCATCAGTAGGCTCCTTCCAAATGACCATTGATTTTTATTTCGCTTCTTAGTTCCTTTGATCTACTCAACGCGGATTCAAAGGTTGGCATGACCGTGAGATAGCAGCCAATGTAATCAAGCTGTCGGTCGATGCTCGAAAGTTTCATGCCAGGTTTGACGAAAGTTGTTTTGAATTTCACTTCCGTCACTTTCGGAAAGGAAATCGAATCAAATTGCAGCGATTCAGGCGACAAGATGTATTGCAGGCAGGCGTGCTGCGCATTCTTCGTTTCGATGACGGGCGATTTGCCGCAAGCCCAATCAAGTAACTGTTCTTCGATGCGAATGCCGTAGGCATTGTTGACGGACTGAAGAACATCAGCACCAACAAAGCGCGGATTGAAGTCGATGATTTCCACTTCACCAGACTTGCTGACGATCACTTCGACGTGGGTTGCACCTTCCGTAAATCCAAGCATCTCGTGCCCTTTTTCTACAGCAGCAACGATCTTGTCGCGGAAAGTATGCGGATAAGGAAAGCATGATCCCATCTCGACGATAGGATTTTTTGAGTAAAGAATCCGCGACAGCAAACCAAGGCACTGAAATTTTCCACTAGAAGAAATAGACTCCACCGAAAGTAGCTCGCCGTCGAAAGCCTCTTCCAAGTAGTATTCGTTTTCACTGCGCACATAGTTTTTCACATACGCAGGATCACTAGCGTTGCCCTTCTCCCATTCGGATCGCGCCGCCTTGAAATCTTCCCAGCTCTCGCAACGCTTCACATACGCACTGAAAAATCCGTGAACGGGTTTGAAGTAGGCCGCTCCGCCGAACTCCCAACTTTGCCACTTGTCGGCCACTGATTGAGAAACAGATTTGATGTGCGACAGGCCATGCTCTTTAAGCCGCGTTCGCAAATGTTGTTTATTCAGAATGAGCGCGAGAATTTCCGGCGATGTAGTTGGCAGGCCAAACTCTTGCCGAAGTTTTGCAGAAACAACCGCGCAAGGATCAAAACCTGAATAGACGCACACTACTTTCCCAAGTGGGCGCAAGGTATTTGCAACTTTATGGGCAGTCGCGTCATTCCATGTATCCACCGGAATGATCTGGTCGATGCAACCGACCGCCGAGTGATATGGTTCTGGCGCAGTGTGCAAAAGCGTTTCATCAGAAACAGCAGCGACTACAAAAAGACCCCGCTGCTTGGCTGTGCGCACGACCTCCAAAACAGTGCCCTTTGGGTCGAGGAATAAAGCGATCTGCCTCATACCTGAACCCCCACGGTCACTTGCTTACGTTGAGTGGAGATATGAGAAACCGCGAGCCAAAGAAGAAGCACGGTGGAAAGTGTGACCAGTACGCCACCTTGAGCGCCGAGCTGGTCGATAGTGGCAGCGTAGCCAAGCGTCGTTAGTGCCATGAGAAACGACGCCACCGAAGCCAACGTGAATTGGTAACGCGCTGCATGTTGGGCTGGACTGTTCGCAAAAAATTCCGAACTATGAAAGAGCCAGATCGTTTCGTAGGCGAGATTAAGGACAAAGAAACTCGCCACACCCAAACGAAGATCCGTCTGTGTCGTCAAAAAAAGACCAACAATCCCCGCGACGGTGCAGACTATCAATCGAAGCGGTGAGCCTTTCAACACTCGCGGCAGTCGCCAATTTACAAGAAACCCGCCGATGATTCCCACCGAGGCGGCCACCTGGAAAACTCCTGTCCCCGATAGCCCCATGCTGTAGTGGCGTAGAGGCAGATAGGAAACGAGGATCGAATAAGCTCCTTGAAAAATAGCCTGCGAAAAACAAACTGCGATGAAGCTCGATTTTAGGATCGGATTTGAAACGATCTCCGCAATTGTTGCGGCAATGCTGCTTCCGCGAGACTCTACGATAGCGGGAGCAACTTCTAGTTTTCTGAGCAGCGAAATAACCGCAATCCCTACGCTGTAGGTTACTGCGTCCACGGCCACGATAGACCATATCGACACTTTACCGAGGAAAAGACTCGCCAGGAGTCCCGCTGCAACGGTTGAAAGGAAAAAACTCAAAAAGAATAACTTGATTCGCGAAGCTGCAAGACTGTCTGGTGAAATGACCTTCACCCATTTGGTCATCGCGGTACGCGACGTAAAAAGAAGAAGGGAACGGACGGCGACCAGTGCGCACAGTGCGCCCATGGGTAGCTCGAAATAAACACAGGCACCGCAAAGGATGCTCACGAAAATCGCCAAGGCTTCATTGCCGATCAGTAGTTTTTTAGAGATTGCACGGTCGATCCACGCGCCAAGAGCCGAAGACACAAAAACCGACGGCAAATAGGAGAGCACAAAGACAAGCGATCCTTTGACGGCAGATCCCGTTTTCGCAAACACCATCGCCGACAGAGCAAGCGTGAGGAAATGACTACCGCTTTGAGAAATCAAAGCCGCAAGCCAGAGTTTGATAAATTCACCATGCTTACGCACAGGTCGTCCCCCTGTGCTGTTCGCGAGCGATGATCTTTCCTGCGCCAGACCAGAATTTCTCCCAAAACTGGACACCAGAATCAAAACCGCTGGTAAATAGCCGCATTTTTTCTTCCGAGCCTTTGCAGAAACGAAGGAAGATCGAAACGTCGAGCCTGATGTGTTCCATCTCCAGTTGACGATGGAGCTTAAAGAACTTGGTTTCAGCAAGTGACGTTTCAAGTGCCTTTGTGTGCGCCAGCGACGAGAAGACGGTTTCAATGTTTTCTTGAGCACAGATTTCAAGGCCAAGAAGGAGTCCTAAGATTTCTTCGTCAGTTTTTGTAGTCATCAGAACTTGCTCAAGGAAACCCAAGGCATCGTCGATCTCTGGCTCATGCGCCATACGCGTGCGATCAGAATTCTTCGCGCCTGACGCAAGGGCCGTTTCCCAAAACATCTCGTGATGGATTTCGTCAGCGTTACGAGCACCCAGCTCTTCGTAAGCCGTTTGGATTGTGTAGTGACGAAGGCGATTGTTGGAGACTTTGGCTGATGCCGCACAAAGGATGTACGGCATGAGATCCGAGAAGCGATGCCACTGTGTTCCAACAACTTTTGCTTTTGCAAGCGACGGTGACGAATGTTCGGAATCAAAACGCTCGAAAATCTTCTTTTCTCTAAAGCGACTCAGAAACTTGTTTGCCCACGCAACCACATCGGGATGGTCGGCGGTGTAGGTTTTCTCTTGAACGTAGTCATAGCCGAGAGCCGAAATATCTTGGTAGTTGATGGATAGACTTTCACTTTGCACTGGATACCTCCTGCGGAGCATCTGAACGGATCACTCCAAATTTTTTCATCATGTGGTGCAGCGTACTTTTTGAAACGCCCATTTTTTTGGCTGCATCACGAATGGATTTTGACGACTTAAGATTTTCAGAGATGAAATTGAGCTGTTCCTTTTCCTGACGGCTGATGAGGTCAGGAAGCGTCAGCGTTTGAAGTGGTGCCGTACTGAAAAACTTAGCGTCAAGACACTCTGGAGTGATCGTTTCCGACTCATTCTGCGTGAGAAGTTTAGTGACGTAGTTTTCGAGTTCGCGCACGTTACCCGGCCAGTAATAGTTTTCAAGAAGACGAACGGTGCGCATCAGAAAGTTCTTTTTCTTGCGTTTTTCTCGATTGAACTGATTGCAGAAATGTATGACGAGCGGCGCAATATCCTCGCGACGTTCCTTGAGAGAAGGAATGCGCATGGAGATGATGTTGAGTCGGTAGTACAAATCTTCGCGAAATCTTCCTGCTTCAACTTCAGCGAGTAGGTTACGATTGGTCGCGGCGATAATGCGCACATCGACGTTGATCACCCGATTGCTCCCAATCGGCGTGACGACTTTTTCTTGAATCACCCGCAAGAGTTTCACTTGCGTTTGCAGCGTTGCTTCGCCGATTTCATCGAGAAAAATTGTTCCACGGATTGCCGCCTCGAACTTACCTTCCTTGCGCATATTTGCGCCGGTAAAGGCACCGCGATCATGACCAAACAGCTCGCTCTCGATTAGATTTTCAGGGATAGCCCCGCAATTGACGGCGATAAAAGGGCCTTTGCCTCGTGGACTGTTGCGGTGGATAGCGCGAGCGATAACTTCTTTGCCGGTTCCCGTTTCGCCGAGAAGAAGGACGTTAGCCCCAGCTTCTTCGCGAGCGTACTTTTGAATATCAAGGCAGATGTCGGCTAACGCTTTCGAGCGACCTGCGATGCCGAGACTGAGAATCAGTTTTTCGTTATCGCAAAGAGCGGCGGGCGGAATCAGAATCCGCGTCGTTTCGTCAAACTTCGTACACCACTGGCGAATGATACTCAGGAAATAGCGGGGATCTTCGCTTTTCTCGACGAAATCAACAGCACCGCCGCGAAGCGTGGCCTTAACGGGATCACGCGATTTCGTGTCACCAGAGTAGACCAAGACATAGAGCTTCGGATTGATGTCGCGAAGTGCAGCCAGTGCATCTGCACCAGTTTTATCGGGCAAGTGGTAGTCGAGAATGACGAGGGAGTATCCGGTTTTGTCTTCCTTGATCTTCTCGATGGCTTGAGCTGCGGTGCGGGCGCCAACAACTTCATAGCCATTATCTTGAAGAAGGATCTCTGTAGCCGCGAGATTGTCGGCGTTGTCATCAACAACCAAGATTTTGTGATCCATCGTTTTGCTTCCCTTTCTACGCGAAGCTGCGCGTGTGTAGAGTTGCTTGAGCAACCACTGTGCCACGCACGAAATTTTTAGTTCCCGCAACAACTGGAGCAAACGTGTACAAGTCGGAAAGTGCTGGAAAAATTGACGGTGAGGACTCGATTTTGGATGGCAAAACAGAGAGGAAATCAGAGCTGAAGAGCAGGAAAAACCGTCCGAAGTGTTGGACAAAGCCAAGGTGCGGGAAGGCTTTTCTTAGGTGCTACAACTACAGGTGATCAATGGAGAATCTACGAAATCCAGACCGCTAACCGCCGTACTGTCCCACACTTGGGACAGTGAGTCAAATTGAATCGTGTTTTGTGCGATAAAAGCTGTAAATCCGGTACTTTTAGTCTGATTTCAAAAGTGGGCGGAATGTTGGACACGTCAGCTCTCCACCCCCGATTTTCCGTTGTCCAAATTCTTGGACTCGTCCCACTCTTCGCCCACTCCGTAATTCCCTGATTTCACGCTCAAACACGCAAAATCGCGTCCCACATCTCGCCCGATTTTTCTTTCCGCACTTTCGCGATTTTTTCTTCTGAAACCACGCAAAACATTTTTCAGATTAGTTGCTTACGCAACTCCTCCGAGCGCGTGGCACAGCCCTTGAAATTTATAAAGGGCGAGAGGCGCGCACTTCTCAAAAAAACTGCAACCGCAGCGCGGGAGAAATTCTGCGCGCATCTCTGGAGGAATTTGCCATGAGCGAAATGGCTGATCGTGAAAAGAAAAAGTCCCGTCGAAAGAAGCAACCGCGCTGTTGCCCTATTTGCTCTTCAACGAGGCTGGAAAATGTTGGCGGAGAATATTTCTGCCGCGACTGCGATTGGGACAGCGTGGACATCTATGCCCGTATGTGTGCCAACGAAAACTCGTATGAGCACCTGCGCGATCCCGATGAAGAGGATTTTTAGCAATGAACGTGACTCGAACCAAACAACTCTTAGGAGGATCTCGATGCTTAAAAACGATCAATTCGATACGCGCAACTTTCGCGAAACGCTTTCCAAGGTGCCCGATCTTGCCGTCATCAAAGAGGCTGCTGATCGCCTTCAAAAAGCGTTCTGCAAAGAGTTCGGAGTCGAGATGCGCTACGGCTCATTTCACTTCGTCTACCACGACGGACAGCTTCGGCAGGTCGAGGAGCACCCAAAGAATCGCAGATTTCTACTCGTTTCCAAACGGCAATTCGCAAATGGTGGGGATGTAGAGTGATGAACTTTTGGAAACAAAAAATTTATCTTCTGCCAGGAGTGCTTACGCTTCTGTTTGAGCAGCAGGCGTTCGCCCTTTTTCCCAACGTCTGCTCGGTGGTGAAGACGCCGGCGTTCAATAGTTGCATGGAGCTGAATATCACTCCGGCCATGTGCGGCTGGCCTGTTCCAAGGCCGTGCGCACATTTCAGCTACTACGTTCCCGTTACGTTTGTGGAGTCGGTGGCAAATTCCAAAGAGACGTTCTTTGGCTCTCTCCCTGGAGCTGCGGTGCAACTTGGGACAATGGGATCGGGACTACCGTTCGGAGCTGAAGGTGATCAAGGGGCACATTCGTACCACTCGCACGCGGCGACGGTTCCTTTCATCAACATCCCGTATCGAGCGATGCCCTGTGACGACATCCCGATTGAGCGTTGGTGCTTTGAGGCCATGAGCGAGCACGTTGATTCGCATTGGCGCACGGGAAGTGGCGATTCATTGCAACCCGCTTTCCTCGCTTGGATGGCAGCTCCGAAAGCGTGCCTTCTTTACGGTGCTGCAAACTCCATTGGGGGAGAGCCAGGAACACCGGGATTTGGAGCGCCGATTTGCAGCTATCCGAATCCTTTGCCCAAGTATCCGCCGTCTCCTCGCCAAGTGTGTAACGGCTGGGGAATCTTCTTCCCTCGCTACGGCACCTACGACGGAGCAAGTCAGACGGTTGGTGCGTTGATGATTGCAGATCGCCTCAAGAGTTTAGGTAGCGAAGTATTTATGAGCGTTGATTCAAGCGCAGATGAAAAGTGGCAGATGATTTCTCCCACTCAGTCACAGTGCTTTCGTCGCGGACAAAACGTGGCTTTTCTCGAAACCGCTGCAATGGCAACCGACATAGGCCGACTGCAAGGAAAGACGAAGAACTACCTTTTTACCGTTTGGAAAAAAGTGTCTTGCACCAAAGACCTGCCCTACGTCGCTTCGACGATTGCCGCGCAAGGTCTAATGCAAGCCGTTTGTCAGGGGCTTTAACTATGAGATTTGGTGAACATTTAGTTTTGAAAAATACGGTCACGACCGAAGCGATTGCCGAGGCCATCGCCGTTCAACGCTATAAGAAGGCTCCACTTGGCCGCCTCCTGCGAGAGCTTGGGCACATCGACCAAAACACGCTCAACCTGGAGCTGTCGTCTTTTTTGAAGCTCAAACTCAAAGAGCCGCTGCCGGAAATTCTGGCTCGTCTATCGACGGCGGCCATTATCCCAGAGGTGGGTGATTGGCTTCATGGACAAGGTTTGATCCCTATTGGCTCCGAGGAGCGCATCCTGCACGCGGTATCTGATCGCTTCCAAGATGAGGTGATCGAGAACTTTGAAAAGAAATGGCGCTGGCGGCTCGACGTTAAAATCGTTGAAGCGCACATCTACGAATACTTGCGAAACCAAACAGGTGCATCATCCGACAAGAACACACAAGGCCGCCTGGTGCTGTCTGAAAAAATCACGGACGACCTCAAGCTCAAATCCGACAACCCTTATGCACGCCTTTATCGCGAGTGCATCGAGACAGCGAAGCAGCGTTCGATTAGTGACATCCACATTGAACCCAAGGCCGACTCGCTCGAAATCCGCTTCCGCATCCACGGCGATCTTGTGACTTGGAAAGCTCTTGAGAAAGAGCACCGCGATGCCTTTATCACCAAGGTCAAATGGCTGACCAATCTTGATCTCTCGATTTCTGGAAAGCCGCAAGACGCCCGCGCGACCTATTACGATCTGAAGCTCAACTTGCGCGTCAACGCACTTCCTTCACGTCATGGCGACAAAATCGTTTTGCGCCTTCTCGATCAGGAAAGAGAGTTTCGCATCGAGGAGTCGGGGCTTCAGCCAAAGCCGCTTTCGGATCTTAAAAACGCCGCAGAACTCAAAAATGGCCTCATCATCATTTCCGGCCCTACGGGTAGCGGTAAGACGACGACACTTTACGGCCTGATCAACTCGCTCGATCACAAGACAAAGAACATCACGACGCTTGAAGACCCTTCGGAATACGAACTTTTTGGTGTCACGCAGACAGAGATCAGCCGTCACCTAACTTTTGCGTCGGCTCTCCGCGCACTCATGCGCCAAGACCCCGATGTGATTTTGCTCGGCGAGATCCGTGACGAGGAAACAGCAAAGCTCAGTTTCAAAATCGCCAACACTGGCCATCTTGTGATTTCGACGCTTCACGCCAACGGTGCCGTGGAAAGTATCGAGCGTTTGAAGGCCCTCGGCGTCGATGACTTCTCGATCAGCTCGTCCCTTCGTTTCACGGGAGCGCAACGCCTCGTCAAGAAGCTCTGCGAGCATTGCTCCATTCCCATTATCAGCAACACGAAGCCGTCTTATCTCGAAAAGCTGAAACTATACGAGGAAACACTCCAAGAAAAACCGAAGTTCAGAGAGCGAAACCCGAACGGTTGCGACAAATGCGTTGGCGGAATCAACGGGCGAATCCCGATTCTGGAGTACGCCAATGGCGAAGGTGTGGCGGCCTATCTCAATGGGAAGCCGCGTAAAGAATGTCTCGAAACGAGCCTGCAAGAAGCGGCATTTAGCCTCGCTGCGCAAGGACTCATAGATTTGGAGGAAGCATTTCATGTGGCTTAGACAGATTTTCCTCGCAGGGTGGATCGGAGGAATCGTTGGCGTTGTGCTGTGTATCTCCGGCACGGCACGCGCCAACGACTTCAATTTCTTTAGCTCCGGTATCGACTACTGGAACGAGCAGAAAAAAGAAGACAAGAGTGCTCCGCCTACTGCGCCGGAGAAAAAGCAGTCAGTGGCGACGCCTGACAAAAATTTTGATTGGAAGTCGCATCTTGATCCGAACAACAAAGAGTTTTTCCGCGAAGGCGAATACACGCCGCCAGAGCCATTCATGGAGCTGGTGCGCAACCCAACGGACGAGAACATCAAAAACTGGTTCGCCATGATTGAAAAGAAAAACGAACTCTCAAGCCGAATGATGGAGCGGATTCAAGAGTACGTCGCAAAAAACAGCGCGAAGATGGAGCCGCAGAGCAAGGCGATTCTTGTGAATGCAAAGGAGAGTTTGCAAAAGGCTCCGCCAGAAACAAGTCGCTACCGATTCCGGTTCTACTTTGATTCGCAGTGCCCGCACTGCAAGCGAATGTTCGAGACAGTCGCCGATCTGCAATCGCGAGGTTTTTACGTCGAAGCCTTCCAGGTAGACGGCGCTAATGTTGCGCTTCCTGGGATGACCGTCGCAGTGACCAAAGCAAGTAAGACGGACGTGGATAAACACAAGATTACCAGCGTGCCGTTTCTTCTCATCGGGGACTTGCAAAAGAAAGTCGTCTACCGGCTCTCAGGCTATCAAAGCACCGCTTCGGTCTTTGATGCCATCAACACGCAGGCAAGCGGAGGATAAATTTTTTAGGTTTTTAGGCCCACTAAACTGCGAGGCCAAATATGTAATTACGCACTTCCCACCACCAAAAGCGGAACTGCTGACGAAAGAAGGAAATCGTTATGCAGAAATGGATTCCAAAATGGTGGGACTGGCAGCTTTTTGCCTTGATCGCAGTGGCCGTCGTCGGCCTGGTGTTGATGTACGCCGACATTGCGCTGGCTGACATCGGCAATCTTCCAGGGCGGGATGAAAGCGCCAAGTTGGAGGCAGCGGGAACACTCCTGCGCCTTATCGACACGGGGCTTTTCAAGTGGGGAGCACGTCTTTTCGCTGGGCTTTGCATCATGAGCGCGGCGTGGGCTTTGAAGGAGCAGCGTTTCGGAATGGCCGTTATTTGTGTCATCGGCGCTGTGATCTTCGGCACGGCTCCTACTTGGGTCAAGAACGTATTCAGCATTAGCAATGACAGCAGCATCTTCGGACAGGTGGAGACACTGGAGAAACCTTACGTCGCCATGCTCGAAGAGAACAACTCGGAGGGCACGCATGGTTCGGTATGACAACCTGAAAGCAACATCGGGAAACCGCGTGAGCCAGACTATCGACTCACCGATCACCATCTTTGATCATTGGGAACTCTCCGATGCCTTCATAGCACTGACCATCGTGATGATCTTCGGCGTGCTCTTTTACTCGTGGTTCACGATGTTTTCTCTTTTGGTGGTCTTTCTCGGTATCGGCCCTGTCATCAAGAAGAACAACGAGCGCGGGATTTTCCTGCATTGGCCCTATGCAAAGCTCGGTGTCTCCCTACCCGGAATGATCAACCCACAGGGCAGAAAACGCTATTCGGACTAAAGGAGGTTCAGGCAGTGAATTGGCAAAAATTATTTGAATGGAGAAATGAAATGATAGGTGCAGCACAAAAGGGAATCGAGGCGGCGAAGCTCAAGACGCCGCCTCTTGGTGAGTACGAGGGTCTTGATCTAAAAAATCTGCCCAAGTTCATCTGTTACAAAGCAGCGTATCTCAAAACGCAAATGACGTTGAAGTACGTTCTGGCGGCTATCGTTGCCGTCTTCGCAACGTATGCGGTCATCAGAGAGTATTCCTTCCTCAAGTTCATGGAGCGTTACCGACTCAAGGAATACATCTTAGCTCCTGGCGTGATGGATTTCACGACGGCCTCGCCGCAGACTGTTTCTGAAAGTTACGTCAACGATGCTGTGACGGATTTTTTGTCTCAGCTTGGAAACGTCAACCCGACCAATATCGAAGAGCAGTACGAATCGCTTTCGCGTTCGATGAGTCCTGAACTCAAGATCAAGTTCAACATGGAGATCGCTGATTGGACGGCGCAGGTGAAAGAAAACGGCATCTCGCAGCTTCTTAACGTGACTCAAAAAGAAGTGAAGACGGACGAGAAAGGCAACTACCGCGTCACCGCAATAGCTCGCGCCGAGTTTTACTCGCAGAACAACTTTCTTGGTCACGAAGATCAGGTCATCGAAATGGAGCTGAAACTTGTTCCGCCCGATAGCGGACGGCGTTGGTATCTGCAAATTTCCAAACTCGGATGGAACAAGGTTGAAGCGTTCAGGGCCAAAAAATCACTTCAAAACACGGGAGAGTAACGATGAAAAAGTTCTATACGGTATTTGGTTTCGGGTTTCTTTTGCTGTCGTTCTGGAGCAACACCGGCTTTGCTCGCATCGTCTATGTTGGCGATGAAATGGAAACCATCACGCTGTCGTATGGTGGGCCAACGATTGTGCGTTTTCCTACGACGGTGAAAACCATCTCGCAGGCTTCGCGCTTTGTAATTGGCCCCGCTGATGAGGATCAACCCAACTATGCACTCATCTCGGTGACGCCTCGTTTTTCTCAAGGAGAAGACAAGGTGACGTTCATCATGAGCGACGGGTCGATCATCAACACCAAACTCGTTGTGGTGCCAAAGACTGCGCCCGAAAAGACCGATTCTTTTTACGATCTGAAGCGCAAGGATTCGCTCATTGAAAAAGCATCAGCAGACGATCAAACGGGAGCGCACGTTTCAGAGCTGGAGCTGATGAAAGCGATGATTCGCGGCGATCATGTTGCGGGTTATCAGGTGAAAAAACTGATCCGCACCGTGGATACCAAAGTGAGCGGCGTCAACTGCCAGCTTGTACGGATCTACACTGGCGCGAAATTCAATGGCTACGTTTTCAAGATTACCAGTGATTCGGAAGACAAAGACTTTGTGATCGACGTGACGAAGCTCACGCTTGGAAGCCCCAACACGGCAATTCTTTCGCAGATTGATGAGCAGAATATTTCCGGCAGTAAAGAAAGCGATAAACCTGTGTTTCTTCGCATCGTCGCGAAGCCCGCATCCGTTTACTACAACGTGAATCTGCCCGTCGCCGTCGTGAAGAAAGAAAAGGAGAAAGAAGGCTAAAGCGCCGTTCGATCAGAGTCAGTTCCATAAGGCTACTTCCATCAAGAGCCATTTTCAAAAAATAAAATCCCCTCTCACCACAAAAGAAGAGGCGGAGGCTCAAGGAGTATTGCCTTATGCAAGTGAAGTTCAAAGAGTATGTCGAAAAAGCAAAACAGTGGTGGAAGGACAACAAAGGTAAGCACAAGTACGTCTATGCAGGTAGCGTCGCTGTGCTCTTGCTCGGCATTTATGTCACCAGCAAGACCTTGGAGAGTCCGACCTACATTTTCCAGTCCAAAGACAAGGTGTCTTTTGAAGGTGGGAAAATCCTGGGGTCAACGGATTCCATCTACAAGCGCCGCGAGCAACAGCTTTCCAAAACCATCAAGGATCTTGAAACAAAGCAGACCGCGACCGATGAAAAACTTTCCAAGATCGAATCTAGCCTTGCTGAGATTCTGAAGCGGTTGGACGGAGTACAGCCTGCGAACGGCACGACCACGCCAAACAACACGCAGCAGCAACAAAATCCGAACGACAACAATACGGGCTTCGGCAATCCGCCGCCAAGCTCTCCGAGCGAGCCCTATCCCACGCAACGGTTTCGCGAGCGCAGTGCGGGGATGAGTCCTTCGGTGGGAGGAGCGGATTTTGCCGCTCCGCGCATCTCAGCCAAAGGGCCTGCCACGATCTCCTTTCCGGTAAAGGAGTCGGAGGTCGGCGAGCTGGGCGTGGTCATTCCGTCTGGCAGCTACGTCAAAGCCAAGATGATGACCGGAGTTGAAGCGCCGGAAGGGAAAAACTATCCCGTGCTTTTGCAACTTGATTACGCATTCATCGGCCCCAACAAAACCAAGGTCGATCTCACCGGATGTTTCGGCATCTCCAAAGCGCAAGGGGATCTCAGCACCGAGCGCGTTCAAATGCAGCTCGTGAAAATCTCGTGCGTTTCCCAAAAAGGAAAAATGTTTGAGCGCGAGGTGAACGGTTTCGTTGCCGACGACACGGATAACAGTTTTGCCGTGATCGGCTCGGTCAGTACGAAGCAAGACCGCGTGGCTGCAACCGCGTTCCTCTCGTCGGTTGTCGAAGGTGTCGGAAAAGCGATTCAGCAAGCGCAAACAACTCAATCAACCAACCCTCTTGGCGGCGGCCAATCTCTCATCACGGGAGATCAAGCGAAGTACATCGGCGCAGGTGGAGCGAGTAACGCCGCTTCAATGGTGACGCAGTGGTATTTGCAACAGGCTAATCGTCTTCTTCCCACGATCAATGTTGGCTCCGGCCAAGACATTTGGGTGGTGATGCAAGACAAAGTGGAACTTCCTAACTGGTATTTCCGCAAAGCCGATTCGCAAGACAAAAGCGTCTATTCCTATTTCACAAAAATCGCGGAGTAAGGAGAGCACATGAAAACGATCGGTCTATTTTTGTTCAGCACTTTGTTCCTGGGAGCCTGCGCAACCAATCGTGCGCCGAGTGAGCGAATGCTCGACGCCAGAGCTGGATATGACGAGGGCAAAGACAAACCGCTTGATGTCACGTTCGCACCTTCTGACGACAAGGTGGTTCCGAAAAGATCGGCACCCGTGATCGCAGATATTTGGGTTCATCCCAACGAGCTTGCAACGAGTGACTACTTTCTCGGTGGTTGGATTCGCAGCATCGTCAAAGAGCCGCATTGGACCACATCGGGTGGACTTGAAAAAGTCTTCAAGCCCGTAACGAAACCTGATCCCGAACCCAAGAAACAAGCTCCCGCACGCAGCGAACCCATGCGCAACGGACGACTCTAAACACACTTGGAGAAAGAAATAATGATGAACACGAACATTGTTCCAAAACCGTTTCAGAAATTTTTAACCAATCGGGATCTTCTGACCAAAGCTCTTTTCAGCAGGCCTGAGTCTTTGAGCAGCCTTCTTCCTTATGACGATTACATCGAGGAAGGCGGCATCTTTCAGCAACGTGACGGATCGCTCGGCGCAGTCTTCGAGGTGCAGCTTCTTGAGCATGAGGTGATGACTGAAAAGGAAATCATCGATGCGGTAAAGCACGTCAAACCTTGGTTCAGTCTTCCCGAAGAATGCGTGCTGCAAGTGATCTACGAGCAGTCGGCCATTTCCAGCAAAGACCGCGTGTGGGACTCGCTTAAAAAGCAGTATCCCAGCGGTCACGGCATTTCATCGACGCTCTTTGATAAACGCCTGGATCAATACCAAGGGGCTTGTGGAACGAGTGAACCTGTTGCGCCGCTCAGTCGGAGAACGCTTCTCGTGGTTCGCTATTTTTTGAACGAGAAGCCGGAACATAGCTTCAAAGAAATTCTGGCAAGTGATGACATCATCTTGGGGCAGACCTTCAAGGACACCGTTCGCGAATTAATTCGGTTCAAGCACCTTGTCGCGGACTTCTCTGCCAATTCCAAAATCAAACTTCGTCAGCTCGACGCCCAAGGTGTCCTCGATATTTTGCGTCGATTTTTTAATCCTAAGACCTACTACAAGCGTAGTTTCGCTCCGTACAATCCCAATGAGTCGCTTGAACAACAGTTCATCTACTCAAGCCCCACGCTCGATCATCAGGGGATTGAACGTGAGGGAATAAAGACCCGCACCATCTCGCTCAAGACCAGTCCGCAGTATGCCTATCCTGGCGGAATGGCCTATTTCACGAAACTCTCTTTCCCGTTCACGATGTCGCTCAACTTCAATTTCCCCAGCAAGGGCAAGGTAAAGCGGTTCTTCGATTTCAAAGAGTTCTTTTTGCAAAACACGCCGTCAGCTAAAGCGCGGCGTCAGCGCGAAGAGATTTTGGAGGTACAAGACAAACTCGCCCGTGAGGATCGCTGTCTTCACATGACGTTTAACGTCACGATTGAAGGTGAAAACGACGACATTTTGGACGAGCGCACTCGCGAGATCGTGAACGTATTCCACAACGAGCTTGAGTGCGAGGTCATTGTTGAAAATGACATTGGCCTCGGGCTTTGTCTCAACTCGCTTCCGCTGAACTATACGCCTGATTCGGATATGTCGGCGCAACGGTACATCAGGATCTTGCGCTCTGATGCGATCAACTTTGTTCCCGTCTTCGATTCGTTCCGTGGGCTCAAAAATCCATTGCAACTTTTCCTCTCTCGGGAAAACAACCTCGTGCCGTTTTCTCTCACGGAAAACGAAACCTCGAACCATACCGTGGTTCTTGCAGATAGCGGCTCCGGCAAAAGCGCCTTTGTCATCGACTGTATCCAAGCGGCCAAGCGAACCAAGTCGGACATGCCCGAACCGCTTATTTTCATCATCGACAAGAAATCGAGTTACACGATGCTATCGGAATACTTCGACGGCGATCTCACTGTCTTTGATCGTAATGGCGAAGTGCCGTTTAGTCCGTTCCGTGGCGTCTACGATGAAGACAAGATCGCGTTTCTGACAAAGCTCATCATCACAGCGGTCAAACTTACGTCGCCATCGTTTGAAATTGAAAGCGAGCACCAGGCGTCCATCAGCCGCGCTCTGAAATTTGCTTACATCAAAAAGTGTAAGCAGCAGGGCCTCGCTTATGTGGACGGAGAACTATTGCAACAAAGTAGCGACAAGGAAGTAGAACTTACGATGGAAGACTTCGTTGCCGAGCTCGGAGCACTTGGCTCCGATGGCAATGAACGTCTGAGAACTGCCATCGACGATCTCGTTCACAAACTTCGCCCATTTTACGACGACGGAATTTACGCCAAGTTCTTTCGGGGAAGTCCTGATCGCAAGCGCAAAAGATGTCTGTTCTACGCCTACGATCTCGACGCGCTCGATAGCGATCCCGTTCTGCAAACGCTGATGACGATGGCGGTGGTCGAAGAAATTCGCCAGACCATCAAGCTGCCGGAGAACAAGGGACGCGGTGGTTTCATCGTCTTCGAGGAATTTGCGATGCTGGGACGGAACAACCCCGCCGTGCGCGATTTCGCCGTCGATATGGCGGAAACCTGCCGCAAGCTTGGTTACTGGCTCATTACTCTGACGCCACTACCCCAAAACTATTTCGAGCTGGACGTGGGGAAGGCTTTTTGGGGTGTGGCCGACAACTACATCTTCCTACAGATGAACACCGACAACGTGGACTACATCGCAAAGCACTCGTCTATGCTCGATGAGGCTAACGTCGAAATCATCAAGTCTCTTCGCACCAAGCGCGGGCAGTACGCTGAAGTGTTCTACATGAACAAAAAGAAAACGGTTCAAGGCGCATTCCGCTACCACCCAACCCCACTCAGCATGTGGCTGTCGCCCACCAACGCGAAGGCCGCGGCTGAAGCAGATCGGGCACTCAAAAAGTTTGCAGGCCGAAAATGGGAGGCCCTTTCGATGCTCGCGGAGAAATATCCCAATGGCTTGTAGGAGGTTTTCTATGCGCTTTCTTATTTTATTCAGTGCGTTGCTTTTTGCGCCCGCACTCCGTGCAGAGTCGCTGGACTATCGCAACTCAAACCGTTTTTCACCGAACGAGTATCTGTTCAAGCAGCACGGCTTTGGCAAAGATCCGATCTTTGACCAATACCGTTCTGTTGAACTGAATCTCAATCTGGGAATTGGCTCCGACTGCGGACGCATCAACTTCGACCAAACGATCAAGGCGAGTCTCCGAAATCTCCTCGATGCCAAATACTTTGGCGACATAGGCAAAAACATCGTGGCTTCGGCTCCGATGCTTCTGACCTGCTATATGTCGCCAACTTGGTGCAGTATCCTCAAGAATTTCCACCTGAACGCCAACATGCTTTCAGGAATGCGACTTGATCAATGCTCCATCGTCGATAAGTACGTTGATAGTCGCGTGGAAGATTTTTACCGCGAACGCCAGCAGTGCGTGCATCAATCCATTCAAAATAATGGCGGCGACATGGAAGCCGCGATGGAGGGTTGCAAGAATTACTGGAACGCGGATCTTTCCAACTGGGCAGGCGCAAAGTTCGGAAAATCAGGCACCAATCGTCTTCTCGAATCGTCTGCGCAGTGGCAAGGCATGACCGACTCGGAATCGACGGATCTTCTCAGCATCGTGAAAAGTGTTGTCGGAGATTCCATTGTGACCAAGGGGAACGTGTCGGTGGATTACGGCCCGCGTAACGTCATTCTTACACCGCGTACTTATCTAACGTCGCTCAGAGAAGACAAATACAAGAAGATCGCAGCTCTTCTCAGGAAAGTAGAGTCTGCGGGCTCTGGTTCCAGCGTTTACCGCGTCGTCTCTGATCGTGATTTGAAGGACCTAAACGGCAATGTCGCCATTGGTGCCGTCGATCACGAAACGCTGCAATCGCTTGCCTTCATGCCGTACCGCGTGCGGGAAGCCGCCCTTGCAAAGCTCTCAGATGCTTTGGCACTGCCTACTTTCACCGAGAAGATGAGTCAGTCGCTCGATTTCATGACGCGGGTGACGCAGAACGTAAACCTTCCCGATAACCGCAAAGCGGAAGCCGAGCAAAAGCGCAAAGCCCTCAAAGAGCAGATCGAAATGACCATGCTTCTTGAAGGCAAACGCACGGAACCGCTCAACACCGTTCTCATGCAGATCAACGAAGAGGGGCTGAAATACGAGGACGTGGCACGCGGCCACCGAATCCAAACCAATAGTGCCGTCCGTCGCGGTGAAAAATCGCGAGCCGCGCTGCTCGACTGTGCGGACGACATTTTATGTGGAGATTAAGCAATGTTTTCTAGCACAGCTTATGAAGCGTTCTATCAGTATCTAGGGCTTGCGCTGCACTCACAGTTCATCAAGATCATCACCTCGCAGAAAATATTTCTTGCGCTGCTGCTCTTGATTTTCGGCGTGATGTTCTTTTTTACCTGCGTGAAATTCTTTTCGCGCTACATGCCCGAAACGCTGATTGCAAAAAAATCTGTTCCACTTTCGGCGTTTGTGAAAATCATCGCGTGCCTCTTTCTTGGGATCAGTCTTCTCAAGGTGCAGTCGCATACACCCGTGAAGAAATTTTCGCAGGTGTCCTGGCATACGAATAGCTACATCAAAAAGAAGATCCCCAAGGTTGATCCAGAATACGAAGTGAGTTTCATCTTCGATATTTTGACCCGCTCGGCGGAAGAGGTGGCGAGATTTCTCAGCGTTGTTGTTGATAGCATGTTCAAGAAAACCAACTCCCAGCTTGAATCGCCTAGCTTTTTCTACAAAGCGATCATGCTGGCCTCTTCGCAAACCATCGAAGATGGAGAACTGCGCTCCAAAATCGACCTTTACCAAGAGCAGTGCTTTGAAAAGGCGTTACCGTTCATTGAGAAGTTCAAAGACGTGGATATGCTGGATCGTTTCTTCGGGAACTACCCCGACGTGGACGAGGAGCTAAAGCGCTACAGAATCGCGACACCGCCAGGAAGTGCGCCCGTCACTTGCCTTGATTTGAAAGAAGAAATGCGCACCAACATGGTCGCCTATTACTTCTCGAAGATGGGCGTTCAGGAAAACGAAGCCAAAAAGTATCTCGATCCTGCGCTGACTGGCGGAAAGACGATGGCGAATCTTTGGATCTCGCAGTGGCTTATCAACCAGCAGCTTGAAAAACGCGAAGGATTCCTTGGCATCGAGAAAGGTTCCGAAGTTCCGGGGATGGCGGGCAAAGCTGCTCGTTACATCAGCCGCGTATTCTCCTTTGACGGGCTTTTACACATGCTGGGTCTTGGCGAGTATTCCGGCATCGGGACCGCCACGGCAAGAGCCGACGAATTTGCCAACGATCTCTCGCGTGCGCCGCACATTGCTGGATTCGTGAAGATGGTTCTCATCATGATCTTCCCGTTTCTCGTGTTCTTTGTCGTCGCGGGCAGGTGGAAGGCGATTCTCTATTGGTACATGATCTACTTTTCAGTTCTTCTTTGGGCACCGATTTGGACGCTCTTCTATCACATCATGACCAACATAGCGTTATCAGCCGACGTGATGCAGTCATTCGGAAAATTGCAGGACATGGTTTCACTTTACAGCGCAAGTCTCATCACTTCGCGTCTTTACAAGATGTATTCCATCTACTCTTGGTTGCAACTTTTGGTCGGGCCTTTGCCTACAGCGTTTCTCGCTTATGCCTTTGCGCCCATGCTGCGTGATAGCGGAAGTGAGCGCGCACCTGAAGCAGTGGAAGACGTAAAAAGTGTCGGCAAGAAAGCCGCCGCATTGATGTAAAACCTGGGCCACGTTCCATACGCGCCCCAAATTTTGAATCCCGCTTTGCCACCACCATGATGAGCCAAGCGCACGGAGATTTCGTGTGCAAGGCAAATCATCTTACCAACAATCACCGTCTTCTGGCCGCCGTGGAGATAGCCCCGCTGCGCGGATAATTGAGGACGTTCTGCAAGAAACCGTCGTCGTCTTCGGAATGGGTTTTTCCCATTTCGTAAAGCTCCTTTTTCAAAAACCAATCTACGCTGGCATTGCCGCCTTCGTTCTTTATGGAACGACTTTGTTTTGCTGCTACATGGGCTGGCATCTGCGCCTTTTGGTGTGGATGGCTCCAGAACTCCTCGGCACGAAGTTTCTCACCTGGATCTATCACCAGAGCGTTGCAAGCCATCTATGCGTCGCTAGCGGGCTTTTAACAGTCTGCATTTCAGTCGTCCTGGGCTTCCAGCTCCGCTTCACACGCACGAAGTACCAGAAGCTATTTCAGGCCATCGGCCTCACAAACAAGGTCGGTGAATGTCCTGTACTCGTTAGTCACAAAGACATCGACGACAAAAGGCTTCAGCTCAACTTCGACACTCGCAACATCGGCAAAGCACGTTTTGAAGCTGCTACGAGCGATCTTGAAGCAGCCTTCGGCAAAGCCGTTGAATCTATCGAGCACGGTCAAAATCAGAAATTCATTCTGCTCACGCTTACAGAGAAGAAGCTGCCAAACTACGTCGGCTTTGAGGAAGTATGCACAAAAGAAAAACTCAAACCGTACAGCTTCTACATCGGACGTGCGCTCGATACCGTCGTGCAGAAGGATATTTGCGACCTTCCGCACATGCTCATCGCAGGCACCACGGGCGCAGGTAAGAGCTGCTTCTTCAAGCAAACTCTCGTTGGTCTTCTGCAATCATCGCCGCACATGCAAATGTATCTCATCGACCTCAAAGCGGGTCTGGAGATGATTGATTTTGTCGATGCGCCCAACGTTCGCGTGATCAAGAACATGGCTGACGCCGTGTACATCCTGAAAAAGATGAAGCTCGAAATGAATGCGCGGTTTGCTTACCTGGAAAAAGAGAAGCTGAAATTCATCGAGCCAAAACGCGACAAAAGAGAGCGCATCATTGTCGCTGTTGACGAAGCCTCGGTGCTCTACATGAAGCGATCCAAAGATGATCCCGAAGCAAATTTGGCAGCTCAAGCCCAACGACTCACGGATGATCTTTCTAAACTCGCTCGCGCTGCTGGAATCCACCTGATTCTTGCTACACAGAAAGTTTCAAAAGAGATCGTCGCGACCAGTATTCAGGAAAACATTTCGGCTCGTATGTGTTTCAAGATGAACACTCTACAAGGTTCACTCATCATGCTCGGGAACAAAGACGCCTCCGAGCTTCCTGATACAAAAGGGCGCGGGATCTGGAGTCTCGGCAACAAGCTCACTGTAGTACAGGCCCCCTATATTTCCGATGTGGACATCGTGGATCGCTGCTCACGCATCAAAGCGGAGTTCGCTAAAGAAGTGCGCAAACTCTATCAGCCAATGATTGAGATTCCCGTGCAGCAAAAAGCCGCCTCCAGTGAACTGGAGAACGCCGCGAACGGTAGCAAATCAGCAAATGAAACTGATGCAAACACTGCCGATTCAGTGGGCGATCTCGCTAACGCCGCTGATGCAGAAGGAGATGAAGTATGCAACTTATGACACCAAAGCGAGGGATCGAGATTGGTTCCGCAGATGAAAAACTATTTCGTTATCTGTACGGTTATAAAATTGCGGCGACCAATCAAATTCACCGCGACATCTTTACTGACTACAACAGGCGAAGTGTTCAAAATCGCCTCGCGAAAATGGTTAAAAACCATCTGATCAAGAGAGCATTTCATTACGGACTTGGGCACAAAGCTCTCTTTAGTTTGGCAGACGAAGGCTTCAAACGCTTCATCATGCCGCTTGGCAGGAATGTTAAAAAGGAACTTGGTAGTAAAGCACCTGCTCACGATATTGATTTGGTAGATATTCGATGGGCGTTGTCGCAATCGAAGAAGCTCAAGCACTACTATCCTGAGAATTTGATCACAGGGGATGGGCTTATTTCTTTCTCGGTGGATGACTTCTTGATGGGAGATATTCGCCCCGATGCCGTAGTTGAAATCGAGCTGCAAGGTAAGCCTTTTCACCTTGCTTTGGAGTACGAATCCGCAAGGAAATATGCGGATCGGTACAAGAGTCTTTTTCGTCGATACTACAACACCAAGTCCATCCCTGGTGTTCTCTACATTTGTAAGAGTGAAGCATTACTTAACCGTATTCGTGACATTGAGAAGAACGTGATTGGTGATGAAACTCCAAAGATTTACTACTCGGATTCTTCAAAGTGGAGCAGCAACGAAGCCAAGGTGTTCACCAATCTTCGTAACTCCAGCATCACTCTGTAGGTGTGACATGATGTGTGCATTTGCCTATGTACTTGCGCTAGGGGTCGATTTGAAAGGAAGGAGAAGAAGTAATGGATATGACGGAAGTTTCTCAAAATTCAAAAACGAAATTTTATTGCGGACTGAGATGCTTGTTGCTCCTATGCAGACCATCTCAATAAACGCCTAGTTTTTACGGCTTCTACCTCCAGAGCCAATTCAATACTTATCCGAGGCCCTACCAACCATCGCGGACTTCACTCAATCAGGAGTCCGATATGGAACCGAACGAACAGAATCAGAAGCCACAATCAACCAAGAACAGTCAGACGAATACTGTTCCGATCCGCGTGCATAAAGATATTGCGCGCACGATTCGTCGCGAGCTTGCGAAGTTGAACAAAAAAGACTTTGGCCGTCGCATCAGCTTTAGCGATTACGTTGCAAAAGCGATCTCGAAAGTTACCGACGAAGACCGCAAGGAGTTGCAGGAAGCGACTCTATCCAATGCAGATCGTCTTGAGCTGCTGTATCGCTCGCACTCGGAAAAAGGCGGCAGCCTCACTAAAGAACAATTCCTTGGGCAAGTGCTCGCCGCCACCATCGAAGCAACCAAAGGCAGCCGTAATGAGTAAGGAGGGAGCCATTTAAGCATGCGTAAAAATCAATTGGAGATACCCAGCAATGGGGTCTGTGAAATCACAAACGCTGTTCCACCACGACACTCTGGAGAGCGCGAAAATGTGGAGAAAATTTCGTGGAAAGGACTGTATTTGACGATGAAAAAGAGCCTTTAAACTTTCAAAATCATGTAAGAATTGGTAAAAAGGACTATGTGTTTGAGGTGAGAAAATTTGAGTTAGGAAGTAGTGAAAATGAAGAACGAACAGACAAGCTCGCAAGGCAAATTATCCGCATCGTGGAGGAGACAAGAAAAAGGCCGCGAGGTTCAAAAGACTGAATCCGCAATGTCTCCCGAACAATCAGCGTATCGTATTGCCGGTTACGTGCGGCTTTCTCCCACTGGTGATGAAAGAGAAGAAGGATCGCTCGTATCTCACCCCCAGCGAATTAAAGAGTTTGTAGATTATAAAAATATGCAATGTGGCGGAAGCTGGGGATCGGTCGCTGATTGGTACATCGACAAGGATCTTTCGGGAAAGGATCTTAATCGTCCGAGTTTCAAACGCCTCTGCAAAGACATCGAAAACGGCAAAATCGACATGGTGGTAGTAACCGAGCTTTCCCGCTTGAGCCGCCGAGTAAAAGATTTTTGCCACGTCTGGGACTTCTTCAAAGAACACGGCATCAAGTTCATCAGCCTTAAAGAAAACTTCGACACATCCACTCCGATGGGTGAGCTGATGCTGATTCAGGCGATCAGCTTTGCTCAGTTTGAACGAGAAACGATTGTTGATCGTATTAAGAAGGGGGCGAGAGCACGAGCGCAGCGTGGCTTGGCCAGTGGGTCCGTTGCTCTTGGCTACGATGCCGTTCCCAACAAACCAAATTACCGCGAAGTGAACAAAGACGAAGCGGCTTATGTTGAAATGCTTTTCCGAAAATTCCTTGAGCTGGGGAAGATGGCGAAGGTTCTCGATTACCTAAACGAGAATGGCTATCGCACGAAAGAATGGATCGCAAAAGACGGCAGAAAACTTGGCGGCAATCGTTGGACTTACGGATCTCTGTATGCCCTTCTCACGAACCGCGCCTATATCGGTCAGCGTGAGGTCAACAAGAAGAATCGCGGCAAAGACACCTCGAAGGTGAAAGAAGATGACCGCTATTATTTCACCGATGCTCAGTGGGCACCGATCCTTGAGGAAAATCTCTTCCTCGATGTCCAAGACCTGCTGACTTCAAACCGCAAGAAGGCGCGCAAAATTGTGCATACCTATTTGCTGACTGGATTTGTGGTGTGCGCTGAGTGTGGCGCGGAGCTGGTCGGGAAATCCGGCAACGGTAAGGGCGGGAAGTATTTTTACTACGGCCATAAGCGCAAAATGCTTAAAACGGGTGATCGCCACCTCAAGCGTTGCCACATCGAAAACATTCAAGCCAACGACTTGGAAGAAGCTGTTATCCAGCGGCTAAGGGTTGTCGCGCACGATCAGGTGCTCCTAGCCAAACTGGTTAGAGAGTCTCATTCCGATGAGTCTAAGCGGGTGGAGCATTTACGCTCGCTTCTTCTGTCCAAAGAAAACGACCGACGCAAAGCGTCCAATCAGTTGGACAACCTGATTGAAACCATCAGCGAGTGTGATGACAAAGCAACCCGCCAAATCCTGCAAAAGAAGGTCGCGGAGTTTGAGGAAAAGCGTCAGGGCATCGAAGGCGAAATCCTGCTTTTGAAAGAAGACCTCAAGAACCTGTCCGATAAGCTGGTGGATGCTAAATCGGCCTTTGAGATTTTGCGGGTATTCCGTGAGGGGTTTGAGAACCAATCCCTATCCGTACAGTCGGACACTCTGTCGAGCATCGTTAGAAAAGTAACTGTGGCAGACGGCAAAATCGCTATGGATGTCTACGGCGCATCTTTTGAAGCATCAGGCCCAAAAAGCGAAACCCCCGACCGGGAACAACCGGACGGGGGTTCGTACAGAAACAAAAATGGTCGGGGCGGCGGGAATTGAACCCACGACCTCTTGCACCCCAAGCAAGCGCGCTAAACCCCTGCGCCACGCCCCGAAATAATTAGGGATTTAAAGAAAAAGAACCTAACCTAATTTTGCTAAAAAGAGAATATTTAAGTCATAGCCGTAGCTTAGAAATCGCCATGACGCATAGCATCCAACTTGATTTATAAGGCCCCATTCTTAATTCAATCTAAAAGAGGCTAGAACCGATAAGATCCTATAACTTTGGAAGCTTCTACTCCACTCTTTAGGCCCCTTTTATGAAAATGGATCTATCCAGATTTTTCTCAACCCGAATTCAATCCATAGTCTTAGGCCGTCCCCTTACTTTTGATATTTTCCTAATGGTTTCAGAGGAACTTATTCTGTTTAAACGTGTTGGAGACGTCATAACCCCTAATCGGTTCGAAGGGCTACTCAAACATGCTATTAAAGATATTTTTATTTTAAATGAACAAAAGCATCTTTACCTCGCAAGTCTTAAAGAGATTGTTAAAGATCCTGATTCCCCCGATGAACTCCGAAGTCAATTCATTAAAGAAACAGCCTTTAACCATATTGAAGATCTCTTTAAGAACGATGATGTCTCAAGAATCGCTCAAGACAGTACGGGTTTAGTTGAGGACATGGTCGAGTTCATATCTAGCGATCTCAATGCCGCCACAACCTTGATGAAGCTCTCAACTCATGACTACTACACCTATAATCACAGCGTAAATGTCTCTGTTTATAGCATTGCAATCTGTAAAAGTATTTTAAGAGAAGACAAGAAACTACTTGTAACTGCAGGCCTTGGAGGATTGCTCCACGATTTGGGAAAACGAAAAATCGACCTCAAACTAATTAATAAACCTGGCAAGCTCGATACTGAAGAATGGGTTGAGATGAAAAAACATCCCGACTACGGCTATGAGCTTCTTGAAAATGTTCCAACCCTCTCCACCGATATCAAACGAATTGTACATGAACACCATGAGCATATGGATGGAACAGGTTACCCCAAAGGAATCTCAGAAAAAGACATTTTAAAACTCTCTCGAATTGCATCTGTCGCAGATGTTTTTGATGCCTTAACGACCAAAAGATCTTACAAAGAGGCTTGCTCGGCTAAAGAGGCTTTAGAGATCATGGCTAACATGCCTGAAGGAAAATTTGACCCCGATGTTTTTAAAGTACTAAAAACGCGAATAAATAAAAACACAGAGATTACACTAGAGAAAACAGTTGACCCCTGTGTGGCTCATCTTAAATTCAAAAAAACTGGATAAAACCAAGCCAAATAGGGATCAAAGAAACTATCCTTAGTAAAGAAAATTGAAGAGATTCACCCTGGAAATCGAGAGATTTAAAACTATCAATCGCCGGTTGACTACAAGGCGGCTCGATGCCAGTAATGGCTATCTTCTAGCTCCCTATTTTTAAAGTGGAAGATCAAATACACCCATTAGAGGAACCCAGGGCATGAATGGTAATGGTAAACGAAGACTTCCACAGACCCTATGGAAAAAGATATGGCACGGTCTATTAGGAAGAGCCCGAGATCCGCATGATCCAAACTTAGCTCACCAACTTTCCCTAGTCGCCTTTTTAGCGTGGGTAGGTCTAGGAGTGGATGGACTCTCCTCCTCAGCCTACGGTCCCGATGAAGCTTACCGAGTTTTAGGGGAACACTCATATTTAGGAGTAGCTCTGGCTTTAGCTACAGCCTTCACTGTTTTTATCATCTCTTTTGCTTACGGAAAACTTATCGAACATTTTCCTCACGGAGGAGGAGGATATGTAGTCGCCACCCAACTTCTGGGTAAACCCGCAGGCGTTGTTTCGGGTTCAGCTCTACTCGTAGACTATATTCTGACTATTACAGTTTCTATCGCTAGTGGTGGCGATGCTATTTTCAGTTTAATTCCCGTTCACTACCATCCACTCAAGCTACCTCTCGAACTTGCAGCTATTCTTTTTCTTATTTTAATGAATTTAAGAGGGCTGAAAGAGTCAATTTCAGTCATCGTTCCATTTTTCATGCTCTTTGTAGTGACCCACATCATTCTAATCTTTGGAGGCATTGCCTCTCATTTAGGTGATTTTCCGACGTTAGTTCAATCCACCATCACAGGTTATCAAACTGGAGCTTCAACAATCGGAAAATGGGGTCTTTTCTTACTTTTCTTAAGAGCCTACTCCATGGGAGGGGGAACCTACACAGGAATTGAAGCTGTTTCTAACGGCGTAGCCTCTCTTCGAGAACCTAGAGTGCTAACAGCTAAAAAAACGATGCTCTATTTAACCATCTCTCTTTCAATCACTGCAGGCGGACTCCTTCTTTGTTACATGTTATTCAATGTTAAACCTGTTGAAGGACAAACACTCAATGCGGTACTCGCTCATGCTTTTGCAGGTCACTGGACTCTCGGGGGTGTTAATGTCGGTTATGGATTTGTTTTCATTACCATTCTATCTGAAAGTATCCTGTTGCTTGTAGCAGCTCAAACGGGTTTCATCGATGGCCCCAGAGTGATGGCCAATATGGCCGTAGACAACTGGCTTCCCAGAAAATTCGCTAGTTTATCTGATCGTCTCACGATGCAGAATGGTATTATTTTAATGGGCGTAGCTGCTATGGCCACCCTTTTCTTCACTCGAGGGAAAATTAGTATCCTTGTTGTGATGTACAGTATCAACGTATTCATTACCTTCTCCATGTCTCAGCTCGCAATGATCCGTTTTTGGTTTTCTGAAAGAAAAGAACATAGTGATTGGAAAAGAAACATCACCATTCATATCATTGGATTCTGTCTGTGCTTTACCATTCTAGTCATTATGGTGGTTGAGAAATTTGCAGAAGGGGCTTGGGCAACGGTTCTTTTAACCTCTCTTTGCATAGGACTTTGTTATTCCATTCGAAATCATTACAAAAAAATTGGACAACGTATAAGACATATTGAACTACGGGTTAAACAGGTTACCAGAAACCCAGAAAAACACGCAATCGAGCACAAAGTTAAACCCGTGCCGATGTTTGATCCCAACAAACCTACTGCGGCTATTCTGGTGGGAGGCTTTAGTCGATTGGGCAGAAGAAGCCTATTAGCTGTATTACGATTTTTCCCAAACACCTTCCATAATATCGTGTTTATCTCTATTGGAGTCATTAACTCAGAATTTTTCAAAAAGGGTGAGGTCGATTCTATCGAAAAGCGCACTGAAGAGACTTTAAAAGGCTATTGCGCGATTGCTAATCGATTGGGATTGCCAGCTAAATACGCCTTTAGAATTGGAACCGATGTCGTAAACGAAGCCTCTGAGCTATGTGTAGACATTTCAAAACAGTATCCCCATGCCATGTTTTTTGCAGGTGAAATTATCTTTGAAAACCCAACTTGGTTTGCAAGAATTCTTCATAACGAAACAGCTTATGCCATTCAAAGAGAGATAAGATTTGCAGGTCTTCCGATGGTTATTTTGCCCCTGGTTCTTCACGAAGATCACGATTCTGAGCACGAGCACCCTCCTGTACCCCCCACAACTCAAACGACTAAAACATAACTATATAACACTAACCGACAACTCAAAATGGGTCTCATGACGGGAAGTAAAGCAACAAAGCTCTCTTTATATTTTTAGTAGGTTCCTCGTATGAGCATCTTGGCATCTTTTAAAAGCTGTTTCATCTCACTAGACTCAACACTGTCGTAATAGCCACGAACTCTGCCACCTGCATCCACCAAAACTAACTTTGAGCTATGAACAATATCTCCATAGGCTTTTTCAGCCTCAACGCTTGGAAGTATAAAACCTTTCTGCACTAATTCCTGAGTTCTCTTATTATCAGCCGTTAAAAATAACCACTTATAAGGATCTGCTTTAGCCCGATTAGCATAATCGGCAAGGCGCTGAGCCGTATCCGTTATAGGATCAAGGCTAAAAGAGACAATTCTAAAGTTATCTTTAAACCTTAGAACCCTTTGTATTTTTTGAAGCTCAGTAATGATTAAAGGGCACTGAGAACTGCATGAAGTAAAAATAAAACTTCCAACCCAAACCTTATTTTTTAAATCCTTACTTCCAAAATCTTTTCCAGTTCGCTCTGTGAAAGTAAATTCAGGTAGAGTCGTGATCACAGGTAATTCCTTATATTGAAAGGCATTAAAGGCCAGCAAGACCCCTATCGAAATAATCGGCATTAAAAATAGTAGCGTTAAACCAAAAGCTAGCTTCTTTTTCATAGAGACTTAACCCTTCTTTCTGGAACTCACGATCCAAACCGCAATCAAACTAAAGACCACAACAAATAAAAGTTCGATTCCTAGTGCGGATGAATAATGCAGTACAGATGAACTTAAATTCTGAGCCTGTAACGCATTTTGAATAGCTGAAAACCCATAGGTTAGAGGATTAAGGTAAATAATAATTTTCAAAATAAAAGGAGCACGACTAGCCGGAAAAAATGCACCCGATAAGAGCCACATAGGCATAAGAATAAGATTCATGATCGAGTGAAAACCTTGAATAGAATCCAATCTCCACGCAAAGATAAAGCCCAATGTCGTAAGGCACAGTGAGGTCACAATCAGTGCAAATAGAATCTGAAATAAAGCTACAAAACTCAAAGAAAAACCAGCTAAAGGGGCTAGAAGTAAGAATAAAAGCCCTTGAATCACGGCGATTAAAGCCCCTCCACAAACTTTTCCAATGACAAGACCTATCCTGCTCACTGGAGCTACCAGTACGCTTTGAAGAAAACCCTCATTTCGATCTTCAATGACAGAGATATTGGTAAAAATAGAGGTAAATAAAATGGTAAGAACCAGATTTCCTGGAAAGAAATACTTAAGATAACTGACAGGATTACTTCCCCCGGGAGTCGAAGGAAAAGCGGCCTGAAGACCTGAGCCCAATAGAGCCCAAAGAACAATAGGGGTTCCCAAACTTCCAATAATTCTAGCTTTTTGACGATAGAATCGAACCCATTCACGACGAGCTAAGCTCATAGCTGGAAGGAGTGTAAAAACTTGCGCCTCGGTCATTGATCCGCCTCACTTAAAGCTGTTCTTTTCTCTTCCCCAAAATAGTGGCCTGTCTTTTCTATAAAAAGATCTTCTAGGGTCGGCTTACCCACCGTAAAAGAATCGAAGTTTTTAGAGCTCTCTGTCACTAAAAAGTTAACAAACAAAGCAAGATCTTTAGGTTGAACACGAACCTCATGGCCCAAATGAGTCGCTGAAAT
>SXGT01017074.1_pt1 | contig 46555 bp, 36 predicted proteins | sample 3176221 | NCBI WGS metagenome assembly SXGT01 (sample SAMN11356862, study PRJNA531348) | freshwater metagenome | isolation source: freshwater sample F1-120 | place: China: Fuxian Lake, Yuxi | collected 2017-12-25 | reverse complement strand
GTGTTGCGAAAGCTAGGACCATATCGTGTCGAGCAGACCCTGGGGCGGGGCGGGATGGGAACCGTCTACGCCGGCACCGACGACGTGTCGGGCCGACGCGTTGCTCTCAAGGTGTTGGCTCCCACTCTGGCGGCCGAAGAAAATTTTCGCGAACGGTTCGCGGCGGAAATCGAGTCGCTCAAGAAATTGCAGCACCCCAATATCGTTGAGTTGTATGGATACGGTCAAGAGGGGGAGCATTTGTTTTATGCCATGGAGTTGGTGGAAGGGCCGAGCCTGCAAGACGAATTGTCGGCGGGTCGGCGCTTCTCGTGGCGCGAGGTGGCGGAAATCGGGATTCAAGTCGGCGCCGCTCTCAAGCATGCGCACAATCATGGCGTGATTCATCGAGACCTCAAGCCCGCCAACTTGCTGGTCACCGCCGATCAAAAAATTAGGTTGGGCGATTTCGGCATTGCTAAATTGTTTGGTCAATCCTCGTTGACGGCCGATGGGGGCGTACTGGGAACGGCCGACTTTATGGCCCCCGAACAGGCGGATGGCCGCCCCGTAACTCCCCGCTGTGATCTCTACAGTTTGGGAAGCGTGATGTACGCGCTACTCGCCGGTCGGCCCCCATTCGTCGGCAAGTCACTCCCCGAGGTCGTTCACAAAGTACGCTACGACGAGGCACTCCCCATTCGTCGCTTCGTGCCGGATGTTCCCATTCAGTTGGAACAACTCATCAGCGAGTTGTTGGAGAAAGATCCCACGAATCGCGTCCCAACCGCCTTGGCCGTGACGAATCGACTGGCGGCGATTGTGCGAGCGTTGTCCATCCAACCGACGCCGACGGAGCGTGTCGGCTTGGAAGCCCGCCTTGATCCGACGGCGCTGACTCCAGTTGCCAAATCCGATCGGAGCAGCCCCCTGGGCACCGTGCTGGAGACCGAAGTGCGAATGCCACAGCCCCCGCCGGCTGGGCAGAACGCCGCCCTGCTCACCCGTGAACTCCCCGCGCCGCACGTGACCGGCTCGGGGGGCGTAGCCAGCGACCATCCGGACGACAACCAAGCCGAAGCGACTCCCGGCTCAGCAACGTCCGCGGGTGAATCCGCACCCGTCCCCTCGCATTTTGTAACGGTCGGTGAATCGGATCGCCTGCGTCAGGCGGATCACATCGGCGAAGAACCCACCTGGACGAAGTGGGTTTGGGGCAGCTTGGCCTTTGCATTCGTAGTGGGTGTTGCCAGCCTCGCGGCCTATGTGCTGCAGCCACCCACAGCGGATCAAATCTATCAGCGCATTCGCGCGGGAGTTGAATCCGAAAACGGTCCTTGGGGAGAACACGAGGCCATGATCCGGCAGTTTCGCCGCGATCACGCCAACGATCCCCGGGCTGCCGAAATGGATCAGTATCAGGAGCAACTGGAACTCAACCGCATGCGCAGTCGACTGGAGCGCAACGCCCGCGGCCTGCTAGGAAGCACACCGTTGACGGCCATTGAGCAGACCTACGTCGAGGCCATGCGTCTGCGGCCTCAGAATCGCGAAGCAACCGCCGCCCGGCTCCAGGCCCTGCTCGATGTCTATCAAGACCAACGCCATCCCACCAGTGAAACGACTCGTTGTCTAGCCCTCGCGCAGCGCCAATTGCAACAACTCCAAGCGGAAATCGACGCGACCACTGAGGGTTATGCGCCCGTCTTACGTGAACGATTGGCCCACGCCGTGCGTCTCCAAGTCGACACCCCTCAATCCGCACAGGCCATTTGGCGTGGCATTGTGCTGCTCTATGCAGACAAGCCATGGGCGGCATCCGCCGTGGCAGAAGCCAAACGACGCCTGGCCGTTGCATCAGAGTCGACTCCGTAGTGGTGCTTAATTCCTGACCTCGTGCCCGGGCTTCCGATCCTCCCTCGTTCCGCCGTGTCGGGCCGACATTTGAGATTTGAGATTTGAGATTTGAGATTTGAGATTTAACCGCCGACCGAAAAATGTCGCTATGACTCATCGGAGGCAGGAGCCACCCTGTACTGCGTTCCCGGCGGCGAGCTGGACGGGGCCCCCCTCATAACTATCGTTCATGGTGTTGACGGCCATCCGCTACGCCACTCTGTTTTTACACAGGCAAGATGCCTATGCCACTAGCCTCGAGTGCGCCGGGTCCAAGCGAACATCGACAGACCCGCCAACATCAGCAGCCCGCACGACGGCTCCGGCACGGCCGCCGCAATTGCCCCCAAACCCGCTTCAGCTTCGGACTCTGTCAGGCCGTAGTTGCCAACAGCCCAAAAGGTGTCCGACCGTGTGAAACCTGGTGCGGATACTTGAAAGCCTATTACATAGAGGCCCTGGGGCGCATCCATCGGTAGCGACACGTTCATCGCCCGATGATCTCCCTGCGTACCGTTGAAATGCGGCAGTGTTCCCAGGGAGGCGAAGGTATCCGTGGGTTGGACCGCCACGTTGAATCCCGGGTATGAAATGCCGCCGACGGTTGCAGCGTTACGCTGTAGGGTTAGCGGCTTGGGCGAGGCGCCCAAGCCATTGCTTGGATTCCAATAGAGCACCGCCAGTGGATGTTGGGGAGATCCGGTGGCGTCCACCGAGAGGGCCGTACCGGCTGGAATGACACCTGCCGTCGGGTAGAACCCGGCTGCGCCTCGGACTGCCGTCGGATTCGCCGGCGGTGCCAGTGCGAGTCCACTCTCATGGTGATCATACGTCACAAGCAATGGATTGAAGAGGCGCAGTTGACTATCTGCGGAAATATCCAGAGGAATCCCGTGCGCATGCACCGCTTGACTCATCATGCCGGTGATCACGAGCACAGCGGCGGATGCCGAAAACGTTCTCATTGAAATCATGAGACCAACTCCAATTCAGGTTTAGATGGAACTTTGACAAAATCGTTCTCGGATCGCGTCCTGAAGGGGCAGCTTAGGGGCCGTTTGCGCCGATTGTCAACGGCAAAGAACCTGGGGAGAGGCGACGGGGACCGCGTTGGCGGGCCGTATTGCGACGAGCGCGGACTCGCTATAATCCGGCCATGGATCTACATTTGCAGGGACATACGGCATTGATCGTAGGGGGAGCGCGGGGCATCGGTCGTGCAATCGCCGAGCAATTCGCCCGTGAAGGCGCTTCGGTCGTGTTGTGGGACCGTGACCCCAGCGTCGCCGAAACCGCACATCAAATACGCCGGCTACTCGCCAGTGATGCCCGTGCCATGAGCTTCGCCGTGGATGTTACCGATACCGCCGAGATCGACGGGGCGATTCAACAGCTCGAACAAGATCGCGTGGATATCACCGATATCACCTACGCGGCCGGCATCGGATCGGGCGAGTATGGCTTCCCGTACTGGAACGTGAGCGTCGACCGTTGGGGACCCGTGTGGGAGGTCAACGTGATGGGGGCCGTGCGTGTGGCCCATCGTTTCGGACCTGACTTCGCCGCTAAGCGGCGCGGCACCTTCCTGCTGATCGCCTCGGTGGCGGGACAAGTAGGTTCGCCCACCGACCCCCCCTACAGCGCGGCCAAAGCCGCCGTCATCAACTTCGCCCAATGTATGGCCCAGGACCTGGCTAAGCACTCCGTGCGCGTCAACACAATTTGCCCCGGCATGATCCAAACAGAACTCAATCGCGGCGTTTGGGAGGCCTGGCATCGGCGCCAAGCCCCAGGCGATCAGCTCTCCTACGAGGATTGGGGGCGACAGAAAGTGGACCGTGTCACCCCCTTGGGCCGTTGGCAATCCCCAGACGATATCGCCCGCATGGCCGTCTTCTTGGCCTCCCCCATGGCCGAAAATATCACCGGCCAAACCCTGAACGTCGACGGCGGCCAGGTCATGCATTGGTAGCCCACTACCTCAAGGCCGTGAAGGATTTTTGGATTCGCTCGTCCCCCCGCAAACATTAGAGGTCAGGAGCCTTTCGATTCGGCCGGTCAGGTGGTGGATGATCTGCTCCAAACAGCCTGGCTCCAATTGCGCGATGGACTCCTGATAGATGCCTTTGCCATAACGGTCTCTGGGGGGCAAATAGGTGGGCGTGGCGCTATTGGACAGCGTGATCACAACCAAAGGATGATCGGGAAATCGCGATCGCAATTGCTCTTGCAGGACTTGGTAGGGTTCGCCGGGAATGGCGATCCAGATGGCATCTCCCATTCGCCAGAGAGTCATCGACAGCGGACATGCTGAGCCGTTGGGGCGGTTCTGCAGTCGGGCCAAGTGCCGAGTCTCGCGTTCCGCCAACGCACGTGCCTTCGCGGCCTCCGCAAGTCGTCCCGCCGCGCGAGCGATCCGCTCTTGCTCGACAAACGCAGCGAGCGCCAATCGTGTTTCCTGAGCGTCTGGTAAGTCACATCGATAAGGTATGGCCAACGTGAAATGCTCGACGCACCACGCGGACAACGCTTGCTGTCGTTCGTGGGATGCCGGTACGTGTTGCCAAGTCCCGATCGCGGTTCCGGAGGCAACGGCACCCATGTAGTCGAACGTTGTGCGTGGTGGCGGCAACGACTCCCAAGCCGAGAGGGCGGCATAGGCCAATTGCCTTCCATTGCGGTCGGCCACCTCCACGTCTCCCACAAATCCGTGCACGGGTCCCAGGTCGCCCGATGCGCCTTGCAAGAACAGGCACGGCGCGCGCGTCGCTTGCTCCACCAGGTCACGCATGGCGCCCGGATAGTCGGGACTGATCAGGCGATTATCCCAAGCCAACGTCGTCGGATGACAAGCGTAATTGACGACCGTCGCCAATGTTTGCCCGGCCAAATCGCGCACGGCAACCAGCACCAGGTGATCGTCGGCCTTCCCCAGCGGATTGGTTCCGCAGACATACTGACCGCTGGCGACATCCCAAAAATCTCGTTCGGCGGCCAGCGTGCAGCGCCCCGTGGCATAGGTGCAAGTCGCCTCCACGGCGGACTCCTGTGCGGCCACAACCGCCGTCGCCAATTGCCGTGCGAGTCCCTCCAAATAATCGGCGATGAACTCGCCCCCCGGTTGCGAGGCACGATCTCGATTGAAGAGACCCGCGGCATGTGTGTGCGTGAACGTAACGGTGATGGCCTCCAGTTCTAATTGGGCAGCATGGGCGGCTGCGGCACGCAATTCCAGCAGCTCGGCATCCCCCAGGACACAATGGTCCAACGAAATCAGGACCTGCGTCATTGATGTGGATGAGTCGGCCGACTCCCCATTCAGCGGCGAGAAACAGACGACCGTCGCCGTCAACGGTCGATGGATGCCTTCGCTCCGATCGTGCGCCGCCGCGCCCCACATCCGATGATAGCTGCCGACTGGCGGCGTGATGTCCCATCGACAAATACCAAACCGGACAATGCTTTCTGGATGTTGGACCTTCATGAAATGACTCGCCTCAAGACTTTGAACCGCACTTCCTGCAGAAATCGCCGCAAATCGTGGCACCTATCGCAACGTCATGCCGAGGGCTCGGTCAGACATCGCCAGAGGGTCAACACCTGCTGGCGCGCGTCCTTAGGAAGCGGCGAGCCCGGGTCGTACGCGACCTGTGAGTAAAGATTGGCCAATCGCATCACAGGGTCCGCTAGGTACGCATGCTGTTGACGGATTTGAATCGAAAACTCCTGTACGGTCTGATCAGGCACTCGGCCACAGCCACGTTCATCGGCCCATGCCTGCATCGCCTCAAAGGAATATACCACCAACCGTTCGACGGGCCATCCGCGAAATTGATTCGTGGAGAAGGGTTCCAAGTAATCCCCAAAGGGACGCTTGATGGACACGGCCGCCGCGGGTGATTCAGCCGGCAATGGTGGTACCTCACCCCCCCATAATCTGTGCCAAAGTTGACGCAGGGCCTCGAACAGACGGCCCAGCATGGCGGCGATCACGTCTCGGTTCCAGTAGGCGAACAGGACACCAACAACAACCGTGGCAGCAATCAACAACCACCGTAACATCTGCTGTAGCGACTGCAACAGACCGGTTAGCTGCGACAGGATCTCTGGCGGTCCTGGCGGCGGCTCGGAGGGTACCGGCGCCTGAGGCGGCGGCTCGGATGCCGGTGCTTGCTCTGATTCAGGCGGCTGTTCACTAGTCGAGGACTGTTCTGTCGTTTGCGATGAAGAATCGGGCGAGGATTGTTGGTCATGACCTGCCCCGCTCGGTTTGTCGGACTGGCCGTCCTGTGCATCGTCCGTTTCGCCGTCTTCGCGCTCGCCAACTGCGTCCCGCTGTTCATCGGCGTCCGTGTCATCGGGCGCGGCGGCGTGTTCCGCTGAGTCCGCTTCGTGATCTCCTTCCTGTCCCAGACTCATGCGCGACGCCGACAAGCCCTCGGGAGATGTTACTGCAACAGCGCGCGACAGGAGCGTTTCCCCGGAATTGGGCCACGGCAGTACCAAGCCGAGAACGCCGATCACAGCGACAATGGCCGCGCCGGTCCCCAGCCATCGGCCGGCCATGGAATCCGGCATTTCCAACTGGCGGTGCCGAGCATAACGCCGTAGCCCCAATAGGCTGGTCGTCATCAGCAACCCACCGGCGCTGACCAGATAGACGGCCAACAGTCGAAAGACGGAACGCTGCGTCCCCGAGTCGGTCGCTGGTATCCATCCGTGTCCGATACCGAACAGTGGGATGGCGGCCAAGAAAAAGTAGACCACCCACATGCCGTGGGCATGTGGGCGTCGACGCGATTCGATCCAGCGCTGCCACCATCCCTGACGTGTCGTCCGAGGGGCGTCCTCCGCAATATTGTTGGATGCTGGTTTGCCAGGGGTTCGATCCGACGGCTCCCAATTCTCGCCGAGGGTTAGACCTGCGAATTGCAACAGGCCTTGGCCGGTGGCATCGGCAATCTCATCCATGGCACTTTCGTCCAGCAGTGTGCAGTCCCATGTCAGCTGATGCGCACTCCACCAAACTAGGGCCAGTAGTCCGATATGCACCAGCCAGGCGAATCCGGCGATTGTATTGGGCACCTCGACGAACCGTGCGACGGCCAGCAGTGTCACTGCGGCCAACGGCGCGCCGAACAAGGTCGCATAGTCGGCCCCCTCTTCCATCGAGATCCGGGTCGTCAGGACGGCGCCCATGACGTACATGGAGAAGATGAATCGCAATCGATCGGGGTATTCACCTTGGTAGCAAGTTGCCAATATAAAAAACACCAGGCTGCCAAGCATGGTCATAATCAGCAGTGGGTTTAGCGCAACTACGACGTAGTCGAGCCAAGTGGGTTCGATGCGGCGTGGCATGACGTTTCCTGGCAAATGGTCCCAATCGAGGTCTCGTCGCGCAGGTGGTAGGCGCGAATTCCCTGGGCCAACAGAGCACCAGAGGCCTGGGAAAAATCATAGGAATCGTACAGGTTCAGGACTGCCGCCACGGCGAAGCCATGTCGACGCAGGTCATGCAGCGCCATTGACACTACGGGGGTAACGGAACTGACAATGGCCACCACGGTCGCGTCACGTGGCATGCGCCAGGCGTACTCACGCACCATCGCGTCCAGGCTGAGCCCATCGGTCAATTCCACGCGGGCCAACGTCTCCATGATGCGATGCCACGTTTCGGGCCCGCGGCGCGTTTCGACGTGCAGGGGCTGCAGATGGTCATCGGATACGCGCATGGCCACGCGGTTCCTCAGACGGGCCCTCGTGGTACCTTCCCATTGCCATCCCTCGTCTCGCAAGCGATGGGCAGCGTCGCGGCCATTCGAAAGCAACCCCACTTGATGGCCCATTTGGTACAACGCGTGGGCCACGGATGCCGCAGTGGTCACGGCTAGGTCACTGCGAACGGGTTCGTGACGCTGCGGATACTGATCGCGATGAAAATCGAGCAGCACGGTCGCCCCGGCCAGGCAGGAAGGCTCAAACTCCTTGCTGTGTAACTGGCCCGTGCGGGCGGTGGCTCGCCAATGCACACGATTGAGAGGATCTCCCGGCTGATAGGGGCGCACGCCGGCCACTCGCGTTGGATCCTCGAATAGGCGATACGTCAAACGCACCTCGCCTAACGGGCGGCGGGAGGCGATGTCGTAACCTTGCAACGGTATCACGCGCGGGTAGATCATCAAAAAATGCGGCGCCGCCACAACGCGAAAGTGGCGATACAATCCGAAAAGGTCACCGGTCTCCATCAGCAGCGGTCCGACCTGATAGTAGCCACGTCGATTGCCGGTCAGTTGATAGAGCATGGAGGCCGATTGGCCGGCAGCCAACTTGGTCAATTGCATGCGGCGGCCGTTGACCTGCAGATTGGGCGGCTCGAAGATCAACGCCTGCGGCGGCAGGAGATCTTCGGCAATCAGCCAGGGGATGGCCCAGCGGCCCGTATTCGTGATGCTGATTTGAATCGTCACCGCATCGCCTATCTCGGCTACCGTTTGACTTGTGCGGCGCTGAGCCGTCACACTGCGTCCCCACAACCTGACCAGCCCACGACAAACCAACCACAAGGCCGCCACCGTGCTGGCGGCATACAACAGCATGCCCAGACGGAGAGTCAATGCTAAGAGAATAAGAAACAGGATCGTCAGCAACCCGCGCATCATGTGGCACGCGTCTCGTTGGCCAGCAAAGGCACTGGGGTTTCCTCGATCAACTCCTCCACCACTCGGGTCGCATTGACCTTTCGCAATCGACTCTCCGGCTTGAGAATCATGCGATGGCTCAACACGGGGAGCACAATTCGCTTGATGTCGTCGGGTTGCACGAAGTCACGGCCGCGGATCGCAGCCATGGCCTGCGCGGCTCGGAACAAGGCGATCGAGCCGCGTGGGCTCGCCCCCAGGGCCACGTCCTCATGACTCCGCGAGGCATGCACGAGTTGCAACAAATAATGGCGAACTTTGGGATCCACACGAATCGTGCGCACCGCCTGTTGACAAGCTATTAAATCACTGGGGCTAATCACCGGCTCCAAGCGATTCAGCGGATGCTCTCGCTCCAGCAACTCCAGCATCTTCAGTTCTTCCTCCATGGTCGGATACCCCAACTGAAAACGCATCAAGAAGCGATCCAACTGAGCCTCTGGCAAGGGGAAGGTTCCTTCGTGATCGATCGGGTTTTGCGTGGCAATCACCAAGAAGGGAGATTCCAAGACATGCGTTGTGCCATCGACGGTCACATGCTGCTCGGCCATCGCCTCCAGCAACGCAGACTGCGTGCGCGGCGTCGCGCGGTTGATTTCATCGGCCAAAACGACTTGGGCAAAGATCGGGCCGGGACGAAACTCAAAGGAAACGGTCTGAGGATTGAAGACCGAGGCCCCGGTGATGTCGGAGGGGAGCACGTCCGGCGTGCACTGAATCCGCTTGAAGGACCCACCCAAGCTCCGTGCCAAGGCCCGCGCCAATACGGTCTTGGCGACACCGGGGACGTCCTCCAACAAGATATGCCCTTCGCTGAGCCAGCAGGTGAGTGCCAAGAGCAAAGATTGGCGCTTGCCGACCACCACCTGCTCGACGTTGGCCACGACACGCTTGGCAACTTGATTGACCATCGCTGCCGCCGAATCCGCGTTTGCCATGCCTGCTCCCGCTAAGTCCGGTGGGCTGCAACGCCCGGCCTGGGCCGTGAAGTGTGCGCCCGTGGCATCGCCCCACGGTGTTGACGCCTGAATGTCGGGCCGACGCCGTTCGCGAGCCACCAACTCCGCCACGGGTATATCCTAACGTGAATCGATGCGACACGTAAAGCGAAGGACCGTAACATGGTTCATGTCGTTTGGGGGCACCTAACTTATCGCGTCCGGCCCGGTTGCTCAGCCGCATGCAGCCGTTATGATGGGGACGGTTTGCCCCACTCCTGTTCCACCCGGCTGGACCAATACGCCCATGCAATGGATACGTCACGATGTGTTGTCGGGTCGTCTCATGGCCGGCACGTTCTTGAACACCGGCTCGTCGGTCAATGCGGAGATTGCCGCGCAGGCCGGGTTTGATTGGGTGTTGGTCGATCTGGAGCACGGGGCGCTCGACCAGGATCGACTGATCGGCGTCTTGCAGGCAGTCAGTGGCACGCCAGCGGCGCCGCTGGTGCGTGTGGCCTGGAACGATCCCGTGCGCTGCAAGCGATCGCTGGACGCCGGAGCCGTCGGATTGATGATCCCCTGGATCAACACGGCGGAAGAGGCGCGTCAAGCCGCGCGGGCCACTCGCTATCCACCTGCGGGAATCCGCGGCGTAGCCGGTTCGCCGCGCGCGGCCGGGTACGGCCAGCGATTCCGCGAGTACTTGGCGGAGGCGAACGATCACGTGTTGACCATCGCTCAAATTGAAACATCCGAGGCCCTGAAGAACGCCGACGAGATCGCGGCCGTCGAGGGAATTGATGTGCTGTTCGTCGGTCCCACCGACCTCACCGTGAGTATGGGGATCCCATTGCAGTACGACCATCCGCAGCTGGCCGACGCGTTACAACGGATCGTGGCCGCCTGTGGCCGGCACGGCAAGGCGGCCGGCATCCTGGCATCGACTCAGGAGCAGGTCGCAGCCTATCACGCGTGGGGCTTCACCATGATCGGGCTGGGGAGTGACGGTACCACGCTGGCCGCGGCCATGCGCAATTTGGCCGGTGGGTTTTCCAAATTGCGATAAGTTCATCCCCCGACCCACACCCATTTCATACCATCCACCATCGCTTCGCTTCCAACAGCCTTTGGCCGTCGAAATTTCTCGTGGTCCGCAAATCTTCCAAGGAAAAACCTATCATGCCTACCATCTGGTTCGAACGCAAACCGCCGGCCGTAGTCCTCTCGATGATTGCCGGAGTCGCCACGGAGCTTGGCCGCCTAGCGGACTCACCGGGGGATCCCTTTTCTGGAGCGGCCGAAGCCGATGCGGTGCTCGCCGGGGGGATGGCCTTGGATGGCGCGACGATGGACCGTGCCCCTCGCCTGCGAATCATCGCGCGCAACGGCATTGGATACGACAATGTCGATGTTCAGGCAGCTACCAAGCGGGGCATCTTGGTTTGCAATGCGCCGGATGCGCCGACAGTGTCAACGGCGGAACACGCCATCATGCTGTTGATGGCCACAACTAAGGAACTGCGCATCGTGGACCATCGCATGCGCGCCGGTCAATGTCGCGATTTTTTCTCAGTCAATAACGCCTTGGAGTTGGCCGGCCTGCGTCTGGGTTTGGTGGGAATGGGCCGTATTGGCGCCCGTGTGGCCCGTTTTGGCCAGGCCATCGATATGGACGTATCGGCTTACGATCCCGCATTGGATCCGGCACGGTTCGCCGAGTTGGGGGTGCGCAGGGTAACGACTCTCGAACAACTCTTGGCTGAAAGTGACGTCGTCTCCTTGCACCTGCCGGCCACGCCCGAGACACGTAACCTGATGAACGCCACACGCATCGCTGGCATGAAGGCGGGGGCTGTCCTGATCAACGCATCTCGTGGCGCCTTGATCGATGAGGATGCCTTGCTCGCCGCACTCAAGTCCGGGCATCTACGTGGTGCCGGCTTGGATGTTTACCAAGTGGAGCCCCCCGCTCCCGATCATCCGCTGTTGCAACTGGACAACGTGATTGCCACGCCTCACGTGGCATCCGCGACGACCGTCGGCCGGCTTCGCCTGTGGACGGCAGCCGCTGAACAGATTTTGGAATTCTTCGCTGGCCGACGCCCCAAGCATTTGATCAATGCCGAGGTGTGGGACGCCCGACGATAGAGGATCGGGGGATTTGAAATTTGAGATTTGAGATTTGACTGCGTCGCTTGGGCAAAAGCATTTTCCGTGTGGAGCACTATGACTGATGACCGTTCCGAGCCACTCGACCAGCGTACGGCAGCTGAAATTTCCACAACATCAGACGGTGGTGGGCATCGCCCGCGCCGAAGTCACCCCGCCAGTTGGCATGTATCATCGCATGTGGGGTGCGGCGAAGGTTGACCGTTCCACGGGCATACATCGGCCGTTGACCGCCACCGTTCTGTATTTTGAACCGCATCCAGGCTCCGCGCCTGGCGAATCGCCGCGGGTCCTTGTCTCCCTGGATCATTGCCTGCTTTGGCAGCGCGAGATGCACATGCTGCTGGACGGCATGGTTCGCGCGACGGGACTCGACGCTTCCGCCATCAGCGTTTGGTTCACGCATACCCATGCGGCCGGACTCTTGGGGCTGGAGCGGAGCAACTTGCCTGGGGGTGAAGGGATCGCGGATTATCTGGCTTGTCTATCGAGGCAGCTGGGCCAATTGGCGGTAACGGCCCGCGAGCGGCGCACGCCGGCGACCATGGTCTATGGTACGGGGCGCTGTAGTTTGGCGATGCACCGCGACTATCTTGACGAAACGTATGGTAAGTACGTGTGTGGCGCGAATCCTACCGGTCCAGCCGACGATTCGGTATTGGTCGCACGCATTGCATCCACTGCCGGCCAGGTCTTGGGGACGATCGTCAATTACGCCTGCCATCCCACCACATTGGCCTGGGACAATACGCTGATCAGTCCTGACTACGTGGGGGCCATGTGCGAGGTGGTGGAGGGTGCGACCGGAGCGCCGTGCTTCTTTGCTCAAGGCGCGTCGGGCGACATTGGACCGCGAGATGGTTTTGTGGGGGATCCAGCGGTGGCGGACCGCAACGGGCGACAGCTGGGTTACGCTGCCCTGTCGGCACTCGAGTCGTTACCACCGGCCGGCCAACGGTTCGTCTACCAGGGTCCGGTTGTTTCGGGCGCGACCCTCGGTACCTGGGCTTACGAGCCCGTGACGGCTGATGACGCAGCCCAATCGCGAGTCTGGCGTTCGCAATGGCTCACTCTACCGATCCCCTATCGGGCCGACCTGCCGACGATGGCACAGATGGAAGCGGACAAGCTACATTGGCAAGCCGCTCTAGAAGCCGCCGAGCGCCAGGGAGAGACATCCGGCCAGGCCTCGGCACGAGCCATGTTGGAACGGGCCGACCGCAGCTTTACTCGTTTTGGCGGCCTACCGGAGGGAGACCACTACCCGCTGTGCATTCCCTTGTGGCGGATGGGGGATGCCATCTGGATTCCGTTGAATGGTGAGCATTACAACGTGTTGCAACGGGAATTGCGGGCCCGCTTCCCGCAGCAGGCCCTGGTATTCGGCACGTTGGCCAATGGATCGCAGGTGTGGTACGTCCCCGATGCGGCGTCATTTGGAAAAGGCCTGTACCAGGAAGACGCCTCGATTCTGGCCAAGGGGTGCCTCGAAATCATTTTGCAAGGTCTCACGACCGGCATTCATGCTCTATTGGAGCCCAAATGAAGATTACCAAAATAGAGACGCACGTTTGTAATGCGAGAATGCGCAACTGGGTTTTTGTCAAAGTTCTCACCGATCAGCCGGGCCTGCACGGGTGGGGCGAAGCCACTTTGGAATGGCACACGCGGGGGGTGGTCGGAGCGATCGAGGATTTGGCGGAACTGGTTGTGGGGGAAGATGTGCGCCGGATCGAGCACCTGTGGCAAATGATGTATCGCCAGCATTTTTGGCATGGCAACGGCATCGTGCGTTCTACCGCCATATCCGGCATTGACATCGCACTTTGGGACATTGCCGGTAAGATCGCCAACATGCCCTGTTGTCAATTGTGGGGGGGACGAGTGCGCGATTGGGTGCGCACCTACTGCCACTTGGGCGGAGGTCGCATGGAGGATTTTTATGAAACGCCGATTGAGGACGCGCGGCGTTTTGGAGAATTGGCGCAGCAAGCCGTCGCGGATGGCTACACGGCTTTCAAGTCCATGGCCGTTCCCCCGACCATGCCCCTGGAGGGATTGCGCCCCATCAAGCGGGCGGAGGCAGCTGTCGCCGCCATGCGTGACGCTGTGGGTCCGGACATCGATATCATGGTCGATTGCCACGCCCGCCCGTCCCCCACAATGGGCTTGCAGTTCGGCAAGGCGTTGGAACCCTTCGGCCTCTACTTTTTTGAGGAGCCGTGTTGGCCCGAATCCATTGATGGGCTAGCGATGATCAATGCGGCGATCACCACGCCAGTGGCCACGGGGGAACGGATCACCGATTTGGCCTACTTCCGCGAACTCTTTGCCCGGCGGGGATGCGAGGTTTGCCAGATGGACATCGCCCACTGCGGGGGACTCACCGCCGCCCGACGTATCGCTGCCTTGGCCGACTCTTACCGCATTGCGCTGGCACCACATAACCCACAGGGGCCCGTCAGCACCGCGGCATCGCTGGAATTTGGCTTCTCACAGCCGAGTTACATCATCTGCGAAACAGTACACGCGGACGTACCCTGGCGAACCGATGTCGTGTCGGAGGGGTTCGTGATCGATCCCAAGGGACGCATCGTGCATCCCAACACACGTCCTGGGCTAGGCATCGAAATCAACGAAGCGGAAGTGGCTCGCCATCCGTTTCAGCCCGAGTTGCCCCAGCGCGTCTTTTATCGCGACGGCAGCGTTGGTGACTGGTAGCCGCAGATTCGCTTTTTTCCAGGCTCTGCTCTCGTCGCACCGCACATCTTCTAGCCGCCTTGCGAAAAGGTGCGCGAGTACAAGATGACCACCGTGCCGAAGGACAGCAGGGCGAATGGGGCCCATTCGGGCGGGGTCACGACCCGCTTGGCCGAGACGACCGTCATGTCGGGGACCAAGGCCTGGACCTCGGACGGATCAGCGTTTCGCGCGAGTATGGCCCGATCCACCACGAGGCATTCGGCCCCGAGGATGCAGAAGGAGATACCCAGCGCCATGAAAATCGCGCGCCACATCCGATCGATCCTTTGCTGACTGCCATCGGGCGCCCCAACGGTCGGGTGGCGCTCGCCGGCTACGACGGTTTGGCATTGGGGGGCGCTTGCGGACCCGCTGTGCGCGGAGTGCCACCACCATCCCTACGTATCGGCCCGCGAACCAGAGAAGTTCCGGGGCATGATCGGCACGTCGACTTGTAGTGATAGCAGGGATTTCCCATGGCACACCTGTGTCGGCGAACCCGGATCTGCCAGATGCATCCCAGGTCTTACTAATGTCGGCCCCTCCGAGAGGCCGATCGAAAGATGTAGGATTGGCGAAGGTCGAACGGTTGTACCGATTGTCGAGCGCTCCTATAATTTCAGCAGAGTTTCAACGCTGATGCGGGCGTCGGTCATGGGAGGGGGGTGCAGGGTTGGCGGTTAAACCCAAGATCCTTTGTATTGGAGATGAGAGTCCCGAGAACCAAGAGTTGCTCGCTGGAATGGGATCGCAGTACGAAGTCGTGCTCGTCCCGAGTCCGTTGCGGGCGCTGGTTGAGTTGAGACGGGGCGATTATGCGGCCGTTCTGGCGGCGACCCGCGAGTTATCGGAGACGTCTCGGCTGGGGCGTCTGCTGCAGAACGAACGGATTCTGGAAGGGATGCCGGACGGCATCGTGGTTTTGGACCTGCACAACACAGTCCTGTGGGGCAATGCACGGTTGCACCAATGGATTGGCCGCGAGTCCATTGAGGGACTCAATTTTTACGCCGCCTTTGGCAGCCCCGAGATCATTGGTCCCGACTTCTGCCCGTTTCATACGGCCTTGGCGACCGGGGAGCCGAGTAGTAGCAAGCTGCGTTGTCAGCCGAATCGCTACTATCATGTGCATGCCGCGCCAGTACTGGATCAAGAGGCCAGGCCAGAGCTGCTGATCGTAACCGTTCGTGACATTACCGAAGAAACACTGCAGCACCAGAAGCTCGAGGCGATCCACCAGGCCGGGATCCAGTTGGCCGACATGAAGCCAGAAGAAGTCTTTCACCTGGCGGTGGAAGATCGGATTGAGCTCCTTAAGTCGAATATCGTCCATTTCACCAAAGACGTGCTGAATTTCGATGTGATCGAGATTCGCCTATTGGAACAAAAGACCGGCCAATTGGTGCCTCTACTCTCCGTCGGACTGGAGCCGACGGCGGCAAGCCGACCGCTGTTCGCACAACCCCAACAAAATGGCGTGACTGGCTTCGTGGCGGCGACCCGCAAGAGCTACTTGTGTGAAGACACAACCGAGGATCCGCTCTACATTGAAGGGTTCAAGGGCGCCAAGAGTTCCTTGACCGTTCCGTTGCTGCACCATGATCAGGTAATTGGCACCTTCAACGTCGAGAGCCCTGAACCGGGCGCATTCACGGAAAGCGATCTGCAGTTTTTAGAGATTTTTTCTCGCGATTTGGCAGCAGCACTCAACACGTTGGAACTACTCGTCGCGCAACAAGCCAACACCGCGCAGGCCAGCGTCGAAGCGATTCATTGCGAGGTGGCGCTGCCGGTGGACGAGATTTTGAACGATGTGGTCAACGTCATGGAGCGGTATATCGGCCACGCCCCAGACGTGGCGCACCGACTGCATCGCATTCTGCGCAACGCACGTGACATCAAACAGGTCATCCATAAGGTCGGGGAAAAGATGACACCGGCCGAGGCGGTGCCCGAGACGTTTCAGCGGCCGGCAGCTTGGCCGCGTTTGCGCGGTTTGCGCGTCTTGGTGGCGGATGCCGACGAGAGCGTGCGCGGCGCGGCCCACACGCTGCTGGAACGGTATGGTTGCATTGTCGAGACAGCGCATGAGGGTGGCGAGGCCCTGTTGATGGTCCGCAACAGTGGCCCGGATGCCGGCTACGACGTAATCATTGCGGACGCCCGCATGCCTGATATGACCGGTTACGAGCTACTAGTTCGCTTACAGGAGGTACTCGACCCGGTGCCTCTCGTGCTGATGACCGGTTTCGGCTACGATCCGGAGCACGTGATTGTGAAGGCGCGACAAGCAGGCCTGGTCCGCAATGCCGTGCTGTACAAGCCGTTCCGCTTGGACCAATTGGTGGAGACGGTGGATAGCATGAGCGAAATCACGCGGTCGGTATCCCAGTCGTAACTCCTAAAGTACGTTGCCGATGCCTTTCCTCGTCCACGTGGTGTTCTTGTGCGTGGCCTTGTTGGGGCACAGTCTGATCTGCGTGGCCATCGTCAACCGTCTGCACTCGCTCGGCTGGAATCGCTGGTTCCTGCGCGTGGCCGATGCGGCATGGTGTCTGGCGGCCGCCGGAATCCCCTTGTGGATCGTGCATCGCTGGTGGACGGCGCCGCTGTCGGACAATACGTGGCGACAGCTTTCGCTCGCCAATCGTGCCTGGATCGGCTACAGCTGGTTCGCGGTGGTGGCCGTGTTGGTCGGCGTGGGCGTTTTTTTTTGGCGACGATGTTTCTCGCATGAGCTACCCCCGGATCCGCATGACTGCGGGGAGCGAATCAACTTGGTTCAACAACTGGGCTGCATACCTGCCAGCGGAGTGACGCGCTGGATCGCTCAGCTTCCAGGCAACGAGATCCTCACATTGGCCGTTCAGGACAAGTCGCTCACACTGGCACGCTTGCCGCGTCCTTTGGCTGGCTTGTCGATCGTCCACCTATCGGATTGGCACTTCACCGGACAACTCACCCCCGACTTTTATCGTGAGGTGGTGCGACAAAACAACGCACTTGATCCCGATTTGGTGGTTATCACGGGAGACATCGTGGACAAGGCCAACTGTCTGGAATGGGGTGCGGAGATATTGGGCCAGCTGCGCAGCCGGCACGGCGTGTTCTTTGTCTTGGGAAATCACGAGCTGCGCATTCGCGACGAGAAACGCGTCCGCGCGGCGTTGATGCAGCGCGGTTTGCAGGATCTGGGAGGCCGTTGGACGGATCTGCCGATTCAGGGCTGTCGAGTGATTCTCGCAGGGAACGAACTTCCCTGGTTTCGCCCAGCGGCCGATTGGACGACCTGTCCAACCGACGAATCTGCCCCACCGTCGTTGCGTGTGGCGGTCTGTCACTCGCCTGACCAGTGGTACTGGGCCCGTCGGGCTGGCTGCGATCTCATGCTGGCTGGGCACACACACGGCGGTCAGGTACGGTTGCCAGGGATCGGGCCTGTGTTCGCCCCCAGTCGGTACGGCGTGCGGTACGCCAGCGGTACGTTCTTCCGTGAACCGACGGTGATGCACGTCAGCCGTGGTTTGGCGGGGACTCGGCCGTGGCGGTGGAATTGCCCCCCCGAGATTCCACGACTCACACTCCGTTGCCCGACTCCACGGGTCTAACAGGTAGGATTTTGTCCGCCCCTCCGCAACCGTCTGCGGCTCGGCCGGGTCCCGCGCTAGCATTCCAGCACGCAGCATGCTGCCATCAGGCCGACGGCCGCTTTTTCCTTTACTAGCAGAATCCGGTGGAATTCGCTCTGGCCGGACAGCGGCCGGTTCGTTAGTCTTCGCGTCCGCTCGTCCAAATCCTTTTGGCGGGTCGCACCGTGAGCACCAGGATGGCGTAGTGGTGCCAGATCAGGGTCATTGCCTCGCCCGTCGTCCTCCCAGAGGAAACCATGAGCATGGAAGCTCGTATTGGATGTTGTGCGCTGATATTGGCGTGTATTGCGTCGTTGGGGGCCAACTATCGCACGACCAATTTCTTAGTATCGGCCCCGACCGCCGAGTTGGCGCGGGAGGTGGGAGATGCGGCCGAGAAATATCGCGAGGATTTGGCGACCAAATGGCTGGGCCATGCCCTGCCGCAGTGGCCGCAGCCTTGCCCCATTTCCGTGGTGGTTGGTCAGGACCTAGGGGCGGGGGGTGCGACTAGTTTTATGTTTGACCAGAGACGGCCCTTTGGTTGGAAGATGGACGTCCAGGGGTCTCGCGAGCGGATTCTGGATTCGGTTCTACCTCACGAAATTTCCCACACTGTGTTTGCCACGCATTTTGGCCGCCCGCTCCCCCGCTGGGCAGACGAAGGGGCCTGTACGACGGTAGAGCACGTATCGGAACGGCGCAAGCAACATCATCTACTGGTCCAATTCCTGACCAGCGGACGCGGCATACCCTTTCATCACATGTTTGCCATGCGCGAGTATCCTGAGGACGTGCTGCCGCTCTATGCGCAAGGATACGCCTTAACTCGTTATCTGATCGAGCAGGGGGGGCCGCGCAAGTTTGTGCAGTACGTGGGAGACGGCATGGACCGCAACGATTGGGTAGGCGCCACGCAGCGTCACTATGGTTTTGATGACCTGTCAGAGCTACAACTTGCCTGGCGGGATTGGATCAAGGATGGTTGTCCCACACTGGTCGCAAAAAATACTCCCGTGACCCCGGCCGTCGCGTCGACTAGAAGTTCCGTGTCCGTTAGCCCGGTTTCCCTAACAAGTACCGAACACGGGGAAAAGCTGGCATCGTTGGCCAACAATGCTCAAGATTCGGCAGGCAGTTTTTATGTGCGAAGCGGGAGGAAGGGGCCATCGTCGTCACGCTATGCGCCAGACGAAGTGCCTCGCGAGATTCTGCTGGAATGGAGCCGAAACACGGGCCCCGCCGATTATGCGGCGGAAAAAAATAGTCTGGTAAGGTGAAAGAAAACGGGAGCGGCGAAGCAGATGGAATCCATTCGGTCGAGGATTCCTACGTGTCCTTGTACGAGCGTGCCGTAGTCTCGCACGCCGCGATCTCGCTTGATCGCGGACATCGTCATGCTCCCCGCAAAGCCCATGACGGCGATCACCAGCGACATGCAGGCGGCCTCCAGCAAATTGAAGGGGGTGACGGGCCAAAAGAGGCCGCCGAGCAGAGTTGTCGTGAGCACGCTGGCGACAAAGCCTTCCCACGTCTTGCTGGAATTTATGGCAGGGGCGATAACCCGCTTGCCAATCAGCTTTCCCCAGAGGAATTGCGACAAGTCGCCAAACTGCACGACCAGCAGGAAAAACAACAGCATGCCGGCGCTTCCCCCGCGCCACTTCTCTCCGTCCTTGATCAATTGCAGGTCCAGGAGCGCAGGGGCGTGGCTCAGCGCATAGACGCAAATCAACAGGCCCGCCTGGATCTTGGCCGTGCGCTCCAGAAATCGGCGGCTGTCCCCAGCCAGTGCCACGCGCGTGGGCACAAACAGAAACCCGTAGACCGGTATCAAAATACTGTAGGTCTCAAAGTACTGTTGCCCGAGGGCCACCAAGATGTATTGAGCGGGGGTGAAAACAAAAAAGACCCAGAACAAGGCGCGGTGATCCCCGAGCCGGGTGGGGGTAAGCGTGATGAATTCGCGCAAGGCCCAGAAGGAGAGAATGCCAAACAGGATCACCGTGGCCAGACGTCCGTAGGGAATCAGAAAGCTGGCCCCCAACACGGCGTACAGCAGCCACCAGGCCCGGATGCGATAGAGAAATGTATCGACGATCGCCGGGTTCACCACCGATTGCGGCTGTCGACGCAAGGCCTGGCCCGCGAAGTAGGCAATCGCCAGAATGGCCAGCAAAATACCGAGCAAGATCTCGGCGGGTACATCCAACAACATCAACGGGAGATCCTCAGCTTTCCAAGCAAGGCATTCCCTGCCTTAGAGATCTTTCAGTCTGCGTACGTTCTCCCGCGCCCGCTGTAAAAAGTCCGCCTTGGGCTCCTGGTGCTCCAGCCACATGGCCGGACCGAAAGTGATGCAGCTGAGCAGTGGAACTGGCAGGAATTCTCCGCGCGGCAGGACTCGGTTCAAATTATCGATGTAGACCGGAATCATTTCGATATCCGGTCGCTTCTTGCCCAAATAATACAGGCCACTCTTAAACTCTCCCATCTCGGTTTCGGTATTTCGTCCCCCTTCGGGAAACACGATCAGGGAATGGGTCGTACCCACCTCCCGAATCATCAAGTCGACGGGACTCTGATGGACTTTGATCTCCGTACGATCGATTAAGAGCGCGTGGAAGATCGTGGCCAGGTGACGACGGATCGCGCCGCGTTCCCAATAGTCCTTCGCGGCGACCGGACGGGCAAGGGCCCGTACGTGGGGGGGAAGTGATGCCCAAATCAGCAAGGCGTCCAGGTGGCTGGTGTGATTGGCAAAATAGACCCTTTGGCACGTGTCCGGCTGACTGTCGATCCAACGCACGGTAGAGCCACTCAAAACCTTAGCCACGAAGGCGAGCAGCGCGGCGGTCATGGGCATGAAGTTAACAGCTCCCCGTCCTAGCGTTTTCCTGTCCCAACCATTTTTTGGGGCCAATCTTTCTATTATAAATGTCTCGGATCAACTGTTGATAGCCCTCTACCATGCGTTCCAGCGAGCCATGGGCCGAACCATGCGACCGAGCGGCTGCCCCCATCTGGCGACCCCAGGCGGGCTGTGTCAACACCTGCTGCATGGCGTCTGCCATCCCGTTCACATCCCCGGCCCGCACCCACCGACCATGATGGCCGTCGTGGACCATTTCCGCGACGCTCCCCACCCGCGTGGCCACGACCGGGACCCCGCTGGCCATGGCCTCCAAGATCGAAACGGGATTGGCCTCGTTGTCGGAGGTCAGTGCGAACAGATCGAGCGCGGCCAGCCATGGTGGAATCTCATGCTGAGTGCCCAAGAAACGCACCCGGGTTTCGATCCCGAGCTCACGTGCGAGTTGCTCCAGGTTGCCGCGCAAGGGGCCGTCCCCAATCACCAGAAAGGTGGCGGCGGGAACCCCTCGCAGCACTTGCGCTGCCGCACGCAAGAAGAGCGCGTGATTTTTCTCCGGGCGTAGGGCGGCCACGATGCCGCACAAGGGAACGTCGTCGGTGAGTCCCAGCTCACGGCGAATCCGCGCACGGCCCGCAGCACTCGGAGCGAAGCGATGGGTATCGACGCCATTGGGGATAACGGCGACCTTGTCCGCTGGAAATCGCTCCGTGTGGATCAGGTACTCGCCGTGTGTTCGGGCGACCGCGATAAACGCGTCGGTCCAAGGGGTGAGTCTGCGATTGAGCCAGCCGATGCCGTCCGGCCACCCGGTCGAGTGCAGCGCCGATGCAACAACGGGCACGCCCGCGCGTCGCGCGGCCCAGCGTCCCCAGAACATCTTGTCGCCCGCCCCCACGGTTACGACAGCTGCCACCTGACGCTGCTGCAACAATCGCGTGAGCCGGAGTAGGACACGGATGTCGAATTTGTGCTGCAGCAGATGATGATGGAGCGGAATCTCCCGCGCCAGGATCTCCCCCAACGGACCGGGTTCCTTCAAACAACACACCTCCGGACTGAACTGGTTTCGATCCAGGCGGCGAATCAGATTGACCAGCAGCGTCTCCGCGCCACCCACGGGCATGCTGGTGATCACGAACATCACGCGCAGCCGTGCCACAGCCGTCGCTTGGATCGCTGTTTCCTGGCAGATGGATAGGGTCATCGGAATTTCAGGTAGGGGATGACAAACGCGGCAAAGGCCTGCTTTTCCGCCGCAGTAAACAGCCAGTTGGTGCTGCAGGTGATTGCCAACGTCAGTAAGACGACCGCGGTGGCCGGGTAACACCCCAGCCCCAATGACGCCGGCAGCAGCGCGAGAGCCGCCGTGCGCCACGACCAGCGCCAGCCCAATCGATGCGATAACAGCTGCACCAGGCAAAGTGTTAATAGGTGAGCCAAAGCGGTGGCCAAGACGACACCCAACAAGCCTAGCCGTGGCAATAGCAACAAGTTCAGGCCAATATTGGCCAAAAGGCCGACCAACAAGCAGACGCTGCCCAGCGACGCCTTTTCCGCACACCAGAGATAGTTTTGCGCGAGAACCGTTAACCCAAACCATACGCAGTACATGAGGGTCCAGGGAAGCACGGCCTGCCCAGCGTGATACTTGCCCCCCAGCGCCACTTCAAACAGCAAGGGGGCAGTCCAGAGTACGAGCACTCCACCAAGTGTCATTGCCAGCGCGAACAATCGCACCGTCAAGTGGATCTTGCGTGCCACTTCCTCGCGGTGGCCTTGCTCCCAATCGTGACTTAGGTACGGGAGCATGAAACTGCCCAGCAGCGCCGCCAAGGCGATAAAGAGGTCCGGTACGACACGGCTGCTGTGATATTGGCCAACCAGGGCCGCGGCCTCCACAGCACTTCGACCGGAATAATGCACGATCATGTATCGGTCGGAAACGTGGAACATGTTGGTCCACAGGTTACTGACCCAGACCCACGCGGCAAATGGCACGATGCGGGACCAAAGTTCCTTGTGGGGCAACTCCTCTTGTTGGCTTCCGAGTGAGCGCCAAATACCCCGCAAGGGTCCTATGACGACCACGCTGGATGCCAAGCAGGCGGCTGCATAGGCCAATACGACACCCTCCGCACGCCACGAACTCCAATGCAAGAACGTTAGGCCCACTAGAGCAAATAGCACGCTGTTCACAAACTGCATGCGCGACACGGCGCGTACCTGACGCAATGCGGTCAATAGTTCCGTTAAAAAATTGAAACTGGTAACCGCTAAGAGCGCTACGGCGGTCGACACCAAGAGCGGTACCTGATCTACATCGCCAAAAGCCAGCCACGTTGCCCAGGTTCGATTCCAGCACATCACCGCGACAAACGAAGCGCATAACAGCGTTGACAGGATCGCGGCCCGACGCACAAAAGTGCGCAGTTGTTGACGCTGGCGGTAGTATTCCACATATCGACCGAAGGATCCTGGCAAGCCGAGCACCGCCAAGGGAGAGGCGATGACGAGCACACTGTATGCCAGATTGAATAACCCCAGTTCGTCGGGCTGCAGCAGTCGGCAAAATAGCACGTTGCGCACCAACCCCACGACGCGTTGCGCGGCGGTCAAGCCAATCAACAGCAAAACCCCGTGCGCCAACGAATCGACGCGCAAGTTCGTTTCACGGTCCTGCGAAACGTGGTCCGGCGATTCGATGGCAACCTCCAATGTGCTATTCATGACGGCGTTCCATCGACCCGGGACGTCGGATCCAACCAGGTAAATTTCTGCTCCAGCCTGCGCACTATCGCCGGTTGTCGAGGGTCAATCGTCAACCAGTTCTTGATGCGTATCATGAGGGGATCTCCATGAATCCGCCGCAAGTGAAAAGGATCCGCCGTCGGCATGTTGTAACCGCCGTACGCGGAACAGACGCCCTGGTAACCCGCGTCGCGCGCCACCCGCATGGCCAACTGGCTGATGTCCTGCAGCTGGCCATACGGAAAGGCAAAATATCTCACCGTACAGTCCAGCCAAGCTTCCAATTCGCTTCGAGGCGCAACAATTTCGTCCCGAAGCTGCGACGGGTCGGTGACGCTCGCGAGATTCAAATGGGTGCGAGTATGGGCGCCAATTTCAATCCCGGCACGGACCAATCCCCGCAGTTGGTCAATGGTATTAGGTGCAAGCGGTTGGTTTCGGATTACGTCGTGCGGGAAAGGACGCTGGTCTTGAACGAATCGCGACGAGACAAAATACGTGCAGGGGATTCCGGCGTCGGCTAAGAGCGGCAAGGCATGCGTGCAGTTGTCTGCATAACCGTCATCAAACGTCAAACAGACCGCCGGGCGCGCGCTCGCCCGTTCCCGGAGTCGTCGTTGCGCCTCTTCTAGGCTGATCAAATCAAAGTTTCTTTGTAGCCAGCGCACCTGTCGTTTGAACCGTTCATTGGAAATTGTCCAGTCATTGGGACTGTAGTCGGCGACTCGGTGGTAAAACAGAATGCTGATCGGAATTTGTCCCCTCGCTGCCGCTTGCTTAAACGCCCAACGGCGATAGGGCCATGTGCCGTAATAGTAGGCACGCAGCGCGATGTGTCGCGAAATGGTCATGAGGTCGCTCCTTGAGAAAGCAACCGCAAAGCCCCCGCGCCCCGTGTCCGGCCGTCAACCAAGCCATCCATGTGGACCGGAACGAGGGCGGAATGCACGGTACCGGTGTCATCGGACTGATGGGAGTACCTCTTCGAGACGCGATTCCAAAATCGCCGCTTCAACTGCCCCCCCGCGAGCCAGAGGCCATGTCGGATGCGGGCCGACACATGCCGGGCCACGATCCGCTGTTCCCGGCAGTCCACCCGATCGGCCATCCAACGCTGTTTGTACGATTCGTCCCCACGCAGTAAATCGAAATACCGCATGCCCCGCCGCGTCGCGTCACGAATGGTGTGTGCAAATAACATCGTCCCGGGACTTTCGTTCGCCAATTCAGGTTCCATGCCTGATTGGTAAGCATACATCGTATCGGTCCCCTGCAACTGCAACTCAAAAGCAGCTGGACGCCCTTGAAACGTGAGCCAATAGAGTGCCAGCTGACCGGAGGGTAGCAGGCTTTGCGCGACCCGTTGCAAGAAACCTTCAAAATGAGGCCGATCGAACAGCCCCTGCTCGCCCAGGCTATGACGCCGTCGCTGGTGTAAGCGGCAAAGATCCGGCCAACGCCGTTGCCACTCCTCCAAATCTTGAATCCGCTCGGCGTTCCAACCATCGCCGGGCATGTCCAGCTGCGCGAGGGCCCGTCGGAGCTTCTTACGGTGATTCTTAGAAAGACGGTGCAGGAAGTCGTCCCAGGTGTCCGGAAGCCGGACGACCCAACACGAAGGTGCGTCCCGATCGTGCTGCAAATGGCCTCGGGCCGCCAATTGGACCGCCAACTGCCTCAAAGGCACATCCTCGCGATCAACGCCAATCCACTCGATCTGATCCCAGCGGTCGTCTTGAGACGACAGGCGATCGTCGGAGGGGCTATTCGCGGCGCCCAGCCAATTTGCGATCGCGGTCGCCACGGCGTCCGTCATGGAGGTGCGGACCAACAGGGACAGGTGATCCGAGCATGCGTCTCCCCCGCCGAGAAATTGGAGAACCCGGCCGCCGAGGGGGCGTCGTTGCCGACACCAGGGAGCGATGCCGATCAGTTCACCGCCGTCGTTTCGCACAGTCAGCACGTACGGTTCGTACCCTTGCCCAAAGGTGTCCCACCAGGCGCGCAGCCACTCATGACCGCGCATGGGATTACCGTGCGTCAGCCCATTCCACTGGTGAGCCAGCGGGGTAAGGTCGCTGATTTGACAAATTCGCTGAACGTACATAGTTAGACAACTTTGGGTTACGAGAGGGCGCAGGCAAATGCCCGTCCAAAGATTCGGGTCATAGCGGGAGGCCCAAAGTGGCATTTCGGCAACAGCCCGATGATGCAGGCCCACGCCGTGGCGAATTGGCAACACCCCACCGACCGGGGTAGCCGAAGGCCGTTTCCGCCCGTGCACTGAGGATCATGCACAACTGGCTATGATAACGGCACTTAGGGCTAGTGGACACGCCCCGTTCCCTGCTCGCTGAGTCTGGGCACTCGGTTTGCTACCAAGCGGCATAGGTCGCCACCGAACCGACTCAGTGGCCCCATCGGCCCATGTGCCCGTGCTTCCCTCAAGGAACTTGCGATGCCCCAGCCCGCCGCAGACAGCCCTACTTGGCAAGACTTTCAGCATGCGTTGTGTGACCAGCCGCGCCGGTGGCTCGTGCCGGCCGGCGTCGTGTGCCTGATCGGTATCGGGGTTGCGCTCGTGAAACCCAGTGTTTGGGAGGCCAGTCAGGCCTTGGTGGTGCGCGACGAGGCGATCGGCAGCAATGGCCGCCCCGGCCGTTTCGTACACCAAGATGATATGAAGACCGTGCAAGAAACCATGGTTGAATTGGCCAAGAGCCGTCCGGTTCTGGAAGCGGCCCTGCGTTTGGTGCCCCCCCCCCAACAACAGCCGGATCGTCCTCCGGCCCCAGTGCTTCCGCCATTGAGACCTTACGCCGCTCGATCGCGATCGCCGCGCCCAAAGGAGCCGAATTCGGGCGCACGGAAGTGCTCTACCTGTCCGTACGCGACGGCGACAAACAGCGCGCCGTGCAGCTGACCGCTGCCCTCTTCCGTGAATTGGATCAACGAGTCCGGGCCCTGCGCAGCCAACGAGCCCAAAGCTTGGTGGACGAACTCACCGAAACCGTGCAGTTGGCCGAAGGCAATCTTCAAACGGCCACCGAACGGGTGTCGGAGATCGAACGGTCGGTAGGGAGTGATTTGACCGACTTGCGCAATTTGCACGATGCGACCTCGGGGGACAGCGGCTTGCGGCGGTGGCTCGTCGAACTCGACAATGAACTACGACAAGCGCGCAATAATGATCGCGTCCTAGGCGAATTGTACGCCTTGCTCGTCGTCGCCCAAGATCGTCCCGCCAGCCTTGTGGCTACCCCCAACAAACTGTTGGATTCGCAGCCGGCTCTCCGTCGGCTGAAGGATGGCTTGGTGGATGCCCAGTTGGCGACTTCTCGACTGGCAGGGAGTCGCACAGCGCAACACCCCTCGGTGATTTCGGCGCGACTGGCCGAACAACAGGTTCGCCACGACATGCACCTGGAATTGGAGAGTGCGCTTCGTGGCATCGAAGTTGAGCGGCGCTCGGAACAGAACCGCATGGTGGCCCTGGAAGATCAGGCTACCAAGTTGCGTCAGCGTAGTGAAAAACTGGCTGGGGTGCGGGCGGAGTATCAGAATCGAACGGCGGCCGCCCAACACTACAGCGAGATCCTACGCACCGCCCGTCAGCACCTGGCCGATGCTCAGGGGACCCACGCAGCCGCTCAGTCCACCAGCCTTCTGGCGGTCTGGGATCAGCCGCGCACCGGACAATATCCGCTGGGACCAGGGCGGCTAACCGTGGCGCTGACCGGAGCGTTAGGGGGCCTATTCTTGGGACTGGGCATCGTGTTCGTGTCGGTGCAGCCGCAGGCAGCTCATCGGCAACTCATTGAGTCCAGCAACCCGCATCGGCGCGGATCGTTGTCCGAGGCTCCCAGCCGCTTCAAACCCCTGGCCACGGGCCGGGTCTTCCGGAACGCGCTCCAGCGATTATCCAACGGCTACGCAGGACGGAACTGAGTCACAAACCAGTCCGCTCGTGCAATCTTGCCCGCTGAACCCCCGAGACGTACATGATGACTCCCTCTCTGTTGCATACGATCGATTCCCCCCTTCCTGAAGGGACCACGATTTCTCAAGCGGCTCCAACGGCGACTTCGAATTGCGACGATCGTTTGATGGAAACACGTCGGCGATGGATCACCGGCCCCTCCACCGAATTCTCACTGTTCCAAGAACGATTGCGGGAAAATGAACCGTTGGTGCTCCCTGAAGGAAATCGATCCCGATGCTTTGCCGTTTCTAAGAGGTGCCTGGACTTGCTCGGCTCCCTGCTGCTGTTGGCGATTCTATCCCCCTTGTTGTTGACCATCACAGTGGTATTGACGGTGACCACCGGAGGCCATCCCTTCTTTGTGCAAAAGCGGGTGGGGTTTCGCGGCCTTCCATTCCCCATGATCAAGTTTCGCACGATGCGGCTTGACGCCGATCGGCTGCAATCGCTCGTGCGCAATCAGCACACGGACGGACCGATCTTCAAGAATCGTCATGACCCTCGGATCACGACCGTCGGCCGCTGGCTGCGTCGCACCAGTTTGGATGAAACACCGCAACTCATCAACGTCCTGTTAGGACACATGTCCATGGTTGGCCCACGCCCCCCCTTGGCGAAGGAGGTGGCCCAATACCAACGCTGGCAGCGTCGCCGCTTGGCTGTGATGCCCGGGTTGACTTGCCTGTGGCAAGTGAGTGGACGGAGTGAGATTGGCTTTGAAGATTGGGTTCGGTTGGATTTGTGGTATGTAAGGAATCAATCGATGCGGACGGACCTGAAATTGCTTATTAAGACACCTGGGTCGGTGCTGTCAGGCCGTGGAGCGTACTAGATTGAAGGACCGAGAGGTCCCGTCGGGTCTGGATGACACGGGCAGCTTGTCGGTGCCCTGGGCGGCTTGTCCGCCCGTGCAATGTGTGAGCGAGTGTGAAGGAGAGGGCATGGCAACAGAATTGTTGTGCGACACGAAACGATGGGATGCGCGCGATTGGACGTCTCATGAAGACGACTCAACACGCCGCGTGCCGTTGTTCGGCGTGCAGATGGATCCACTGTCGCTCGCGGAAGCCGTGACGCGAATTATGCTGTGGATCGAGGGCCCCGCCGCTCCATGCCGCTATGTGGTCACGCCGAACGTGGATCATGTGGTCCTTCTTCAATCGCGGGAGGATCTGCGGCAGGCCTATCGCCAGGCCGATTTGGTCTTGGCCGATGGTGCTCCCGTCGTCGCGGTGGCGCGGTGGTTGGGCAAACCGTTGCCTGAGCGTGTAGCGGGATCGGATCTAGTGCCGGCCTTGTTTCAGGCGACCTCCGTCGACCGGCCGATTTCAGTGTTTCTGTTGGGGGGCGCGCCAGGCGTACCGGAGCGTGCTGCACAGCAGATGGCACAGCGCTGGCCTCATGCAACGGTCGTGGGGACCTACAGTCCTCCGCTGGGTTTCGAACACCAACCAGACGAATGCCAAGAAATCGTGAGGCGGATTGCTCAACAGTCGGTCGATGTGTTGGTGGTGGGTCTGGGCGCGCCCAAGCAAGAACTGTGGGTCCAAGCACATCAAGACCAGCTCAACGCCAAGGTGGCCCTCTGCGTCGGCGCCACGATTGACTTTCTGGCAGGGGAAAAAAAGCGGGCGCCGCGATGGATGCAACGCCTGGGGATGGAGTGGCTGCACCGAGTTGCCAGTGAGCCGCGGCGTCTCATGCGCCGATATCTCCGCGATGCCGTTGCCTTTCCTCGGCTGGTCTGGCGTGAATTTATGCAAGACCGCATCGCTTGATCGTCTCCTGGGGCGAATGAGACCAATGTCGCCGTGCGCGACGAGCAACTTCGGATCTTGGAACTATTCGACGCCCCAGGAAGTTGCTACACTCTGTGCCTGCATACTGGCCGCATCCCCACGATTCTACTGGTCAACCTCCGTGGATGGTCGGGGCGCATGGACGGCTGGGTTGGACGGTGTCCCCTAACGGTGGCTGCCGCCGCGTCATGAGGAGTGATGGCATGGTCGAGAGTGCTTGGCGTGATGATGCACTGGCTCGAATGGATCGCGCGCGACTCTACACTTTGGAATTAACCCAGGACTTAACCGACGCTGATTATTTTCGACAACCGGCCGAGGGGGTGACCCATATTGCCTGGCAGCTGGGGCACTTGGCCATGGCCGAGTACGCATTGGCGCTGGCGCGGGTTCGGGACTCACAACCCGGCGACCGCGAGGTGATCTCACGCGAGTTTCGCCGCCATTTTGGCAAGGGATCCACGCCGGATCCCAATCCCGACCAGAATCCCCCCGTCGCGGAAATCCTAGCCGTGTTGGACCGCGTGCATCAGCAGGTCTTGCGTGAAGTGCCAACCCTGTCGGAGGCCCGGCTCCTGGAGACCTTACCGCAGCCCCATCCGATGTTCGACACACGCTTGGGCGCGCTTCGTTTCTGCGCCGATCACGAGATGTTGCATGCGGGACAAATCGGCCTGCTGCGGCGCCTGCTGGGAAAACCACCGCTACGTTGAACCATAACTAGGGCCTCCCCATATCCGCTGGTTGAATGAAGCGGAGGCACCTCGCATGAGGGTATACGGCCTGGTGTGTGTCGATTATGATGTCGAGACTAAAAAATCCGGCGATGTCGCCGGACCCAATATGCCGGACTCGACCCCATGACGGGCACCGCAATCATGCAGCCGATCGCCGCCCTAGTCCTGGCCCTGTTGCGTTGGGTGGTCTACGGCATACTCATCGGGGCGACCCTTGTCGGCTCCTTGGAAGCACGTGCTCAATCGGCGTGGATGCTATTCGACGGCGCAACCCTAAACGGCTGGGAACCGGTTCATGCGGAAACAGGGGTTCGCGAATGGAATGTCGTGGATGGCATGTTGCACCTGACTCCCGAGGTTGGCAAGCAGGGGGACATCTTCACGGACCTCGCATTCGACGACTTCTGCCTGGAGTTTGAGTGGCGGGTAGCCCCTGGCGGCAACAACGGGATCAAGTATCGCGTGCGCCAATACGGGAGCGAGACCTTGGGTTTTGAATACCAAATGATCGACAACCAATCATTGCCGGATGCTGCCGACCCGCTACATCGCGCCGGCGCCCTGTACGACTTATATGAGGTGGATACTGCGAAACTTTTGGCGCCACCGGGAAAATTCAATCAAAGCCGGATCGTGGCACGCGGGTACCATGTCGAGCATTGGCTGAATGGGCACTGCGTGGTGCGAGCATGTCTGTGTGGTCCGGATTGGTGTCGACGGCTGGCGGCCAGCAAATTTTCGGATGTGCCGGGATTCGCTCGCCACCGGTGCGGCCGCATCATGCTGACCGATCACGATAGCGAAGTGTGGTATCGCTCCATTCTGCTCTATCCCCTGCCGCCGACCGGCGGTTGCCCGTCGGAGCTAGGGTCGGGTCGCTGTGCCCTCCACTCGGCGATTGTTGGTGGCCCCGTCCAGGGGATCGCTGGCTGCTGGCAGTGGTCGAATGTCAGCTCCGTGGGCTGCCAAGGCGTTGCTGGGGTCCCGAATGCCGGGCATGGTTCGGTCACGACAGTCGTAGGGGGGTGGCGCGGCATTGGGCGGCGATCTCGATAAATCGGGCTTTTATCCGAGTCCTGCATTGCGGTTGCTGCGTCTGGCGGGCATAATGAGGGGCGTGCGTGAGCCTTGCGGAGCCCATCTCCTCTGGCTCGTCCGACCGTCCGATCCTGGGACCCGCCGCATGCACATCCTGATTCTCCCCTGTCGTAAGCATCGTCGAGGTGGCACACGTCGCTGCCGTGCTGCAATAGGCCAGCTGCTGATCGGCTGGTGCATTCTGTCCTGGGGGGGTGCCTGGGCTGCTGATCGCAGCCCCAGCGAAAAGCCGGCAAGACCGAGTGACTCCGCATCGATTGTTGGGATCGCCATCTATCCCGAGGGGGGCCCAATCCCTTTGGTTGGTCACCGATCGACACGCGGACTGCGCGTTGACGCGCAACTAAAGGACGGCCAATGGCGGGACGTGACGCGGGACGTGCACTACCAGAGCTCCGACCCGAAAGTCGTGACGATCAGCGCGACCGGAGTGCTCGAGGCGCATGACGACGGCGACGCCGAGATTCATGCGCAGATGGGAGATCATCGCCGTGTGGTTCCCGTGAGGGTGAGTGGTACAAAACAGCCTCGCACGTACCATTTTGAAAATGACATTGTGCCGTTGCTCAGTCGAACTAGTTGCAACATGTCTGCCTGTCACGGCAAAGCCGAAGGGCAGAACGGATTCAAATTGTCCGTATTCGGATCGGATCCAATTGCGGATCGCAGCGCGCTCAGCCACGATCGACGTGGGCGGCGAATTTTTCCCGCCGCTCCGGAGCGGAGCCTCTTGCTGACCAAGGCTACCGGAGAGATCCCACATGGGGGTGGGCAGCGGTTCACGCGTGCCTCAAAGGAATACGAGATCCTGCGCGGTTGGATCGCAGCGGGAGCGCCCGTTGGCGCTACGGACGCCCCGCACCTCGTGGCGGTGGAGATGGAGCCCAGCGAGCGCACGCTCACCATGGGCGGAACCCAGCAACTGCGAGTCATGGCACGCTATAGCGATGGCAGCCAGGTCGACGTGACCGAAATGTCGCGTTACCAATCGAACAATGAAGCGTTGGCCCAAGTCAATGATTCGGGTTGGGTCGAGACCGGACAGGCGCCCGGGCAAGTGGCCATCATGGTTAGCTATAGCGGCGAGGTCGACACGTTTCAGGCGATTATACCTCGCGCCGAACCTCTGTCGGACGATCCCATTCCCGCTCCGGATCATTTTATTGATCGCTTGGTGCAAGCACGTCTGCAGCGACTGCATATCAAATCATCACGACTGGCCGACGACGCGACCTATCTGCGACGTGTCTATCTGGATATCATCGGTACGTTGCCGACGGCGGCTGAAGCACGCAATTTCCTGGAGGACACGCGTGCCGACAAGCGGCAGCGGACGGTTGCCAGTTTGCTGGAACGTCCCGAGTACGCGGACTACTGGTCCCTGAAATGGGCCGATGTCCTCCGCGTGGATCGTCTTTCGCTGGGACGCAAGGGGGCCTATGCCTACCATCGATGGATCCGTGATGCGTTCGCCGTCAACAAGCCTTTTGACCAATTCGTGCGCGAGCTATTGACCGCCGAGGGAAGCTTGGCACAGGCGCCACAGGCCCACTTTTTCAAGGTCGTCAACGGGCCTGGAGATTCAGCCAGTTCCTTGGCACAGATTTTCTTGGGCATCCGCATCTCCTGCGCCCAGTGCCACCATCATCCCTACGATCGATGGAGTCAGGATGACTACTACGGCATGACGGCCTACTTTCAACCTCTCACGCGACAAACCACGATGCGTGGTGAGATGACCATGGTTTCCGGGCCGTTCATGTCCACCAACCCGCGGTCGGGGAAAGACGTGATGGCGCATCCGCTGGGGAATCAGGTCCCCGCGGAACTCCCCGCCGGCGACGCCCGCAGGGGGCTGGCCCAATGGATGACCGGTCCGGAAAATCCCTGGTTCGCGCGCAACTTCGTCAATCGCGTCTGGGCCCATTTCTTGGGACGTGGGTTGGTCACGCCCGTGGATGATTTTCGCGACACGAATCCCCCCTCAAATCCCGAGTTGTTGACCGCATTGGCCGAGCATTTTGTGGCGCATCGATACGATGTGAAGGACCTCATTGCAACCATTACGGCATCGGAGACGTATCAACAGTCGTCCGCCCCCAATAAGACGAACGAGTTGGATGAGCAGAACTACTCGCGATCCCTGTTGCGGAAATTGGACGCAGAAGTGCTATTGGACGCGGTCAGTCAGGTGGCGGGGGTGCCCGATCGATTTCCCGGCACGCAGCGGCGGGCGATTGAGCAATGGGATAGTGACTTGGATCACTATTTCCTCACACTCTTTGGCCGGCCGACTCGCAAGACCACTTGCGTTTGTGAGCGCACCGTCGAGCCCAATGTGGGGCAGGTGCTACACTTGCTCAATGCACCCGAGATTCACGATAAATTGCGCCACGACGGAGGTCGGATTCGCACATGGATGCAAACCATTCCCGACGATCGATTGTTGGTGGACGAACTGTACCTGACCGGCTTCGCCCGGCTACCGTCGGCCGACGAGGCCGCGGCGGCACTCGAACACCTGGCACGTGCAGATCATACGCGTGGCGCCGATGGCCGCCGTTTGGCAACTGAGGATTTGGTCTGGTCGTTAATGAATACGCTGGAGTTTTCGTTTAACCATTAGTGACACGAGTCACGTGGAGTGCGAGGGATTCACCAATGGCGACACGGGGTACGTTTTGCGATGGGCTACAACGTCGGGATTTCTTGCGGGTGGGAAGTGCGGGATTGTTTGGTGGCATGTGGCCCCTGAGTTCGCTGCTGGCCAGTGCGCCCAATGGAGTTGCCGGCGGCGCGGAGAGCGAAAAGTCGCTGATCCTCGTCTTCCTGCGAGGTGGTTTGAGTCACATTGACACCTGGGATTTGAAGCCCGAAGCGCCGTCTGAGTTTCGTGGGGAATTTAAGCCCATCTCCACCAACGTGCCCGGAACCCAAATCTCGGAGCTCATGCCGCGCACATCACAGCACATGGATAAGATCGCCCTGCTGCGATCGTTCACCCATCTCGATTCCACCCACGTATCGGGGGATCATTATGTACTAACGGGGTACAGGACAATTGGCGGTTTTGCTGGGGGCCTCAGCTTCAACAATCAGTTTCCGTCGCACGGGTCGATTCTTTCCAAGTGGCACGGTCCACGGGGCTCGGTCCCCCCTTATGTGTGTGTTCCGGATCCGCATCCGAGTTGCGGCGCCGCTTACCTCGGACCCACAGCCGCCCCGTTCTCCGTAAATGCCGACCCCAACGAGCCGGGCTTTACCGTACGGGACGTTGCCCCGCCACTGGATGTCGATCCGCGGCGATTGGAAGCTCGACAAGAAATCTTGGCGCGACTCGATCGCTTCCAAAAGGGGGCCGAGGCGCGGGCCAATCGCGGAGCGGAGTCGGCCAGTGTGTTTCGCCGCAAGGCATTTGAACTTATGACGTCCTCCACGTCGAAGCATGCCTTTGATATCCAACAGGAGCCGGAAGGACTGCGTGATGAATACGGCCGCAATACACTGGGGCAATCCTGCTTGATGGCACGCCGACTCGTCGAGGCGGGAGTGCGCTGTGTCACCGTGCATCATGTGGACTGGGATACCCACGAAGACAATTTCGTCCACCTGCAACGCGACTTGCTCCCCTTGCTGGATGCCTCGCTGTCCACGCTATTTCGTGACCTGGCCGACCGTGGCCTGCTGGACACAACCTTGGTCGTCGTAGCCAGCGAAATGGGACGCACGCCTCGCATCAACGACAAGGCGGGGGGCGATCACTGGAGTCAAGCCTACACAATCGCCATGGGGGGAGGTGGGATTCGTGGTGGTGTGGTGGTGGGCAAGACGGATGAACGCGCGGAGAAGCCGGCCGAGGATCCCCATGGGCCAGAAGACCTGGCGGCCACGATTCATCACCTGATGGGAGTGGATCCGAACGCCGAGTTCCACACACCTGAGGGGCGTCCCGTCAAGATTGTCAACGATGGGCGTGTGATTCGCGGATTGTTGTCATGATGCCATTCCCATTCTGGCATCCACGAACGGTCGTGGTCCTCGGCTGCTGGTGGGGACTGATCGCCGCGCGGCCGATCACGGCGATTGAGCCGACAGTTTCTTATATGTATCCCGCTGGAGCCCAACGCGGGACATCGGTCACGGTTCACGTGGGGGGACACTACCTGCATGGTTCGGCCGCTTTCGATCTTCGCGGCAAAGGACTGGCCGCTGGCCCGCGTGTCGTAGAAGTTCCAACCCGCTGGTTCGAGGGCCCCTTGGTGCTCAAACCGGCATCCCAGGCCCCGGAGGACTATCCGCGGGATCATGCGGTGAAGATTGATGTCGCGCCGGATGCGCCCCTTGGGGACTCGCTCTGGAGAGTATCCACGTCTCAAGGGGTCACCGCCGGTCGACCGTTCGTGATTGGCGAACTGCCCGAGGCGTTGGAAGACGAAATGGACGGCCGACCGATTCCGCAGCAGGTCCAACTGCCCGTGACGGTCAACGGACGCATTTTTCCCAGAGAGGACGTGGATATCTGGACGTTCGCGGCCAAAGCCGGCGAGCGCATCACCTGCGAAGTGCGCGCAGCCCGTATCGCTTCACCGCTTGACGCCTGTGTGCAAGTGCGCGGCCCATCTGGCGAACGTTTGGCGGAAAATGATGATCACTTCGAAAAGGATGCATGGTTGCGCTTCACGGCCCCAACGGATGGCCTCTATCAAGTCTCGATTTGGGACGCGGAGTATCGTGGCCTGCAGGATTTTGTGTATCGATTGACGATCACCGCCGGCCCCTACGTGGATCACGTGGCTCCGTTGGGCGGCCGACGTGGCGAGCCGGTCTCATTGCAATTGATGGGACATGTTCCTGAATCCAAGATCCAGATCACGCTCCCCAACGATCGCAGTGGACCAACTTGGATGTCTCTGCCCATCCAAGGTCAAAGCACCAATCCGGTCTTGTTGGACGTGGGCGACATCCCCGAAGTGCGTGAATCGGAGGCGGATTCGGCCAACGAAGTACAGCTCCCGGCGCACCTGAACGGTTGCATTCGCACGGCGGGCGAGACCGACACTTGGACTTTCGTCGCCACCAAGGGGCAAGTGGTCGAATACTCACTTGCCGCGGCTCGGTGGGGCTCGTCTTTGGATGGCGTACTGACGATCGTGGAGGAAGTTTCCGGGCAGCCCATAGCGCAGTCCGGAAGTAGCGTCGCCAATCGCATTGAGCCACGCGGTGAGTTCGCGATCCCCGCGGATGGCCGCTACGTGGTCCGCATTCAAGATGTTCTCGTCACACGTGGCGGCCCGGACTTTGGATATCGCATGCGTTTGGCATTGCGATCCGCCCCCGATTTTTCCTTGCAGTTGGCAAGTGATGCGCTCACCCTGGTGCGTGGCAAGGAGGCCAAGTTGAAGGTGTCCGCAGAGCGCATGGGCGGTTTTGCGGGAGCCATCACCCTACGTGTCCCCCAGTTGCCCCCCGGCGTTACGATCGAGAATGCGGTCATTCCGGTCAGCGCGACGGCAACGGAAATCGTGTTGCGCACGGATCCTAATACGCAGCCGAAGATTCAAACCACCGTGGTGCATGTCGAGGGGGAAACCATACTAGGCGAACAGCCGCTGGTGCGGCGGGCTACCACCCCTCTCTCGATTCAGGGACAGGCGAATGATTCGCTCATGCTGGCCGTAGCCATGCCCACTCCATTCGAATTGGATGGCGGCGAATTACAACTCCGCTACGCCGCGCGCGGTACCGTGTATCGCCGCAAGTTCAAGGTCGTGCGCCATGGTTTTTCCGGGCCGCTGACTCTTGAACTGGCTGATCGGCAAATCCGCCATCTGCAGGGCATCACCGGGCCCGTGCTGAGCGTTCCAGCTGGCGTGGAAGAGATCGAGTATCCCGTGCGCGTCCCCCCTTGGATGGAAATGAATCGTACGACCCGAGCTATGATTATGGCGATCGGTGACGTGACCGACTGGGATGGATCCGTGCATCGAGTGAGCTTCGCCTCCGGCGAAACTCGCAATCAAATTGCCTTGCTGACCGCCCCGTGCCCCATGAATGTACGCGCGGAGCATCCCTCGGTCGTGGCGGCTGCGGGGACCACGCAAGAGCTGCCATTGGCTGTGTCACGCGGAGCGCTCGGGGCCGTGCCCATCACCATCGAAATCGTCCGACCTGCCCATATGAAAGGAGTGACGGCTGAGCCGCTGGTCATTCCGGCCGACTCCGACCAGGGCGTTCTCCAACTGCACTTTGGCGACGTGGTCGGGCCGCTCAACATGCCCTTGCTGGTCCGGGCCGTCGCTGCGTTGGAAGGGGACGCCGTGTATGCAGAGACCTCGGTGGAGTTGGTCGATGCCAATTCCCTTACGGGCCGTAGCGTTCCTTGATATTGAACCAAGAGGAGGACGAACCGTGGTTGTTCGCGGATTGACGAATAGGGCGCGGGGCATCCTGATTCTGACCATTAGTCTTGCGAGTGCGGTCGGGACTTCGGCCGACGAGTCGCTGCCATTGGCATTCGCGCACACGGACGGCAAGGTGGTCGTTACTGCCGGAGAACATCCGCTCATCACCTACGTTTATCAAGATCCCCATATCACACGCCCCTATTTCTACCATGCACACGCACCGGGGGGCATTCAGGTCACACGCAACTTCCCGCCCATTGAGGGGCAGGATGCGACGGATCACGCGGACTTGCATCCTGGCCTGTGGCTGGCGTTTGGTGACATCAGCGGCTCGGACTACTGGCGACTAAAGGCACGCGTCCAGCATGCCGAGTTCCTGCAACTGCCGCAAGGGAAAGGCGACTCAGGTGGATTCGCCGTCCGCAACCGTTATCTGGCGCACGACGATCCGTCGCGAACCATCTGCCAAGAGGACTGTCGGTTCACCTTTTATGTCCAGCCCAGGGGTTATTGGTTGATTTGGGATTCGACGTTCACGTCGGATATGCCATTCGCCTTTGGAGATCAGGAGGAGATGGGGTTGGGGGTTCGGGTCGCCAGCCCCATTAGCGTGGACAAGGGTGGACACGGACGGATTCTCGATTCGGCCCGTCGGCGAAACGGCAAAGAAGTTTGGGGGCAAGCGTCGGAATGGGTCGATTACTCGGGCCCTTTGCAGGGACGCTTCGCCGGTGTCGCCGTGATGACGCATCCCGGTAATCTGCGTCCCAGCCGCGTGCATGCCCGCGATTATGGTTTTATGGCCGTGAATCTATTCGGGAGGGCGTGGAGCCAGCACGGAGAACCCTACCGCCTAGAGGTCAAAGCGGGGGAGCCGTTTCGTCTCCGCTACGGCGTCTGGCTGCATGCCGGGACAGAGCCGCAACACGCCGACGTGTCAGCCGCCTATCAGGAATATCTGCAGCGGTGCGACAAGTAGCGAGGAACGCGAAGCGACCACAAACGCCGACGGTTCGTCAACACACCTCAACTGGCAGGATGACGTCGTGACGCCAGTGAGTACGCAACTGCTGGACCAATTCCAAGAACTTCGGCAGGTTGACCGGTTTGGTAAGAAACCAATCGGCGTCGGAGAGTTGGGCCCGCAGCGCATCCCGATGGGACTCGGTCGCGGTCATGATCACGACTGGAATGTCGCACAACTCGGGTGACGACTTGATGTCTTGCAGCAGCTGAAAGCCATCGCGGATCGGCAGATTCAAATCCAGCAGGATCACGTCCGGGCGCGGCGCCCGGCCAAAGATGCCCTCGCGCAGGAGAAACTGAGTAGCCTCCTGCCCGTCGCGGAGGAGCGTCATGCGATGCTGTACGGCACTCTTTCGCAATGCCAAGATCGCAAATCGCGCATCGACCAGGCTATCCTCGATCAACAGGATTTCCATCGGTCGCCCTACGGCCTCAGTTGTTGGCAGCGCCATGCCAAATCCTTTCTAGATGGTCTCAGTCGCCCACCCCAATTTCGTCTTGTATGGCCTGCACGATTAATGCTGCTTCGCGTGATTCATGATCACAAAAGGCGGCATCAAAGCAATGAAAGGCCTCCGCCAACTCCTGCCGCTGGCGTACGCTGGCATGACGATATCTTAATCGCTCCGCGATCTCCGTCACACCGCAAAATACGCAAAACAGCACGGCATGTTCCTGACGCAACGACTCGGCTGCGGAGGATAGTTGAGGGGCTTCGTATATGGCATCCTCAAAGTAGCCAAAGGCCTCTTCCAGGGCGAAGTGCATGCCCAATTGATCACACAATTCCTCCAAGAGGTCCATGATTTCGGCGTTACGGGGCGTTTCGTGGTTGGGGCCCAATAACTTGCGGCAGCGGGCCAGTAAGTCCCGCAACTCGCGGTTGTCCTCCTTGATCTACTGAAGAAACGCCGCATTGATCACCAATGTCCGATGGATGACGGCAGTCATAAATGGCTCCTTTCCCGCAGACAGCCCCCGCTGCGACTATCTACGTAGGCACGTATGCAGTCGGCCCCGCCAATCGCCAAACCGATCTTGATTCGAGCAGACTCGTGGATCGAAGCGTGCAGATAGCAAAGATGAGACGAGTGGATCCGGCGTGCGACGCAGCGCCCGCCATTGTACTACGGAGCGACCCGCCGTGTCAAACGGGAGGGGCCCGCAGGTGGCTGGCCGTCGTGCGAGACCTGCTGGACCTCGGTCGGCTCGTGCCGTACCGCAACGAGAAACGCATCTCGCCGCTCATGCAGAAAACGTGGCAGATTCCCACTCAAAATGGAGGCCAAGACGCCCCAAGGCGAGAGATCGCGGAATCCTTGCGATGAACGATAGAATCGATACGTCTTGGGGTCGAGATCGGCCGCCAGTTCTTCCGGAACCACCAGTACCTCGGCGCTGCGGACCGTGTGCCAGTCCTTAAACCGTATGCGCTCCACGGCGGCGCGCCCCTGCGCCGCGACCCGTACTTTACTCGCCAGGGCCGGTTTGGCCAAAAGTGGAACTGGCCGGTCGTAGCTGGGAAAAAGCTGAGCCAGGGACTGGGCAATCTGGGTCCCTTGATCCGGAAGGGCCCAATGTCGCACCGATACCAGCGCCGCAAGCATCACTAACACCACGGCGGATGGCAGACAGACGGCATTCTCGACCATGCTACCCCGCCACCCGACACGCCATAGCGCCACCGCTGTCCCTATGAGCAACGCCATTGGCACCCAATCTTCGCGCCGGGGAAGGCCCTGGTAGCTACCGGTGGTTCCCGCAATCAACACGAGGAACGACGTTCCTAGGGCGATCACCAGCAGCACCCGCAGCCAACTGCGGAGATTCGACGGGTGGATTCGACCCATCATGTCGGCCACCGTCACCGCCAAGAGAGGAGCCATGGGGAGCGTGTAGCGGACGGAAAGGTCCTGCACGTGACACGCCAAGCCGGCAAACACAATCAGCCATCCCAGCAGGAATCGGTAGGCCTGCCGCTGCTGGTCATCCAGGTGCTGCAGCCAACGCCTGACGACGGACGGCATGGCCAAAGGTAAACACCACACCGCCAGGGGTACCAGGCAAAGGGCAAAGAAGAGCAGAAACTGCCGTACGGATTGCCAGGGGTTGGCAATCACTCGCTGGGTTGCTTGATCGGCCAGAAAGCCCTGCATGGCCGCCGATCCGTGTATTGCATGCATCGCCACAAACCACCAGAAGCCCACCACCCCGCCGACGATCATGCTGGGGATATGCAGCAGACGCCGCCAAGCCACACGCTGCCAAGGATTGAATAGGGCAAACCCCCATGCGAACAGAAGGAATGCCAACGCGGGCAAACCCTTCGCGGCGACTCCGAAACCCGCGCCCAAATAGGCGGCCCAATACGCTCGGGGCGAACCGCTGCCAAACGCGGTAATGCGCAGAAACCCCCACACGCTCAATAACAGACTGGCACATAACAGAATGTCCGGAATAGAGCGGGTGGCGCTGAGGATCAGTACCGGGTGACACGCCACAATGGCCGCAGCCAATAGCGGCGCATGAGGCGCGCGACTGATGAGCCTCGCCATCCCAGCCGTCAAGCCAATCACCCCGCAGGCGACGAGGAGGAATGGAATTCGCGACGATGCGGCGCTCACCCCAAATCCTCGATAGCTGGCCGCCACGAGCCAATACGCCAAATAGGGCTTATGGAAACGCAGCTGGCCGTCCGCCGTTCTCGGCGTCCAATAATCGGCCCGTTGAATCATTTGAGTGGCCGCATCCGTATAATGCCGCTCGTCCGGATGATGCCAGAGATACGCACTGGCGAAGGGGAGCATGGCGACGAAGAACAATCCCATCACCGTCGCGATCGGCCTCCAGCCTTGCCCCAGTTCGGATGGTTGATACATGGACATTATTCCGCCAAAACCCGATGCCTGCTGATGTGTCGCTTGCGGAGGTACTCCCCCGGGGCCAAGCGTCGTGGGCCCAATCAGGGTGGGAGAGTCTAGCGAATCGGGCGGATAACACCGAGAGCAGATGTGACGACTTAAAATTGAACAGTCTGCTGCGATCCGGTACGCGCAAATTCAACAGGCCTCCCCGGCAACCGCCAAATCTGCGCCCCACACACCGGAGCTAGCGGCCTCAAGGCCCCATGGAAGCATACGCGAAGGTCTCGCAAACGGCCGACGACGACGAAAAGCTGCCAGCCCGCTGCCAGCGGCTGCCATAGATGCAACCGCGTGTAAGAAATGGCGGGGTTTCCTGAAAAAAATACCGACCCAGGCCGCCGATGTGCGACCGGCAACCATCGCCATAAACCAGCGAAAACCTAGTCCTCCTATGCCATTACGTAGGGGGCAGGGGCACAGTTCGCTGGCTTCCGTTCGGATTGGCACGGGTTTTGCTCATAGGTTCTGCTGTGTGACTTTTCACTCCTTTGTCGACTGTGGTGATTGCCCCAGTGGAAAAAAATCAGGGATGGGGCGCCGGGTCGGCGAACTTTTTCCGAAGGCATGCGTACAACAAGATGAGTACTGCCTTGAAGATTTGGGAACGTGGCGAAAACAGCGGGCCGGATACGGACACGCGGACGGATGAGGAGCTGCTCCTCAGCTACCGACGGACGGGTGTCCCGGGGGATTTTGCGCGGCTCGTTAAGCGCTTCGAAGGGGAGATTTACGCCTACCTGCGTCGCTACCTAGGCGACCCGCATTTGGCCGAGGATGCGTTTCAGGCGACTTTCCTGCAAATGCATCTCAAATGTGACCAGTTTGAGGCGGGTCGTCGCGTGAGGCCTTGGCTGTATATGATTGCCACGCATCAGGCTATCGATTTGAAGCGTCGCAACCGGCGGCATCGGTCAGTAAGTCTCGACCAGTCCGCCGGCGGCGAGGACGCCCCCGCTGGTAACCTGGGAAGCGTGTTGGAAAGCCGTGGGCTGGGGCCGGCGGATACGGTTTCCGGCAGCGAGGAGCAGGCATGGGTTCAAAAGGCCCTGGAGGACCTGCCCGAGAGTTTGCGGTTGGTGGTCGACCTGGTTTATTTTCAAGGATTGAAGTACCGGGAGGCGGCCGAGGTGTTATCGATTCCCGTAGGCACGGCAAAGAGTCGCGTGCATGCGGCCATCCTCAAATTGACCGAGGACTGGAATTCAACCCAAGTTGAGCCCTAAGAAACACAATGACGCGCGAAAATCTGTTGGGATACCTGCTCGGTGCGCTGGATGCTCACGAGCATGACGAGGTACGTCGGCAACTTGAGGGGGACCCTCAGTTGCGGGAGGAACTGCGGCTGCTCGACGCCCGCGTTGCTCCCTTGTCCTGCTGCCGACACCAGCCCCCTCCGCCTCCTGATTTGGCGGAGCGGACCTGCGCTCTCGTGGGACAGCACGTGGCCGCATCGCAGAGCCCCCAGCTGCATGGGGTCGGTCCGGTCCAAACCCGCACGACGGGGTGGGGTGACGAACGAGGCGCAACCAGCCGCGACCGCCTACGTTGGTCCATGGCCGACTTCGCCGTGGCCGCCGGCGTCTGCTTGGCCGCCGCTATGTTGTTCTTTCCCACCATCTCCCATAGTCGCGATCAGGCGCGCCGATTGGCCTGTCAAGACAATCTGCGACTCACTGGGCACGCATTACACGAGTACGCACAACTGGCCCGAGGTTATTACCCCAGCTCAGAGCCGTTTGCGGGACGATACGCCATGGAGCTGGTGGATGCCGGCATGATGAATGACCCCAGCCAACTGCGTTGTCCCAGCGTGCAGCAAGCCAGCCCCATGACGTTACCGACCGCCTTGGCCAGCCTGGGGGATTGGCAACGGGCTGCAGGACCACGCCGCTTGCAGATCCAGCGGGAGGCCTCACCCGATTATGCCTACCGCTTGGGGTGGCTCAGTCAGGGTGTGTACCAAGGTGTGAAAGACAACGGCCAAGCCGACTCGCCCATCTTGGCCGATAGCCTTGATCTTAGCACGATCCCGGGAGATCGCTCAGCGGACGTCTCGGGGCGGCACGGTGGAGGGGGACGGAACGTCTGGTTTGCGGATGGACATGTGCAATTCGTAAATGGATGCACGTTGGGCAATTGCCCTCAGACGGAAGACAACATCTACTTGAATCGCCTCGGCATTCCGGCCGCTGGCTCCGACCCGGAAGACGCCGTGCTCGGCCACAGCGAATTGACCCCCATCCCCATCGGCTATCCGTACTCTCGCAGTCGATAGCCCACCCGCGGGGGACACTCGACGCTGGCCGGATCACGCCCCAACGGGCAGCGCCATGATCATGAGGCGCTGGCTCGTAACCCGAAGCGTCAGCGAGGGCAGGCTGCCGTGCGACACGAGTGTCGCACGACAGCCAGCGCGGTGAGGCACTGCTCTTCTTTTCTTCTCGGACGGTCCGTTAGGTCCTCAAAAACGACTACCGGCGTATCAACCACTAGGCGGCCAGTGGGCGTCGTCGCAGGCAGGCCAATCCAGCCAACGACGTTGTCAGAAACGCCAATGCGGCGGGCTCGGGAACAGCCACGCCCGGCGAACCAACCCGGCTGTTGGCCACTTGGTAGGCACCATTCTGGCCGGCGACGCTCAGGCCCAGGCTGGCCCCAGATGTGTCCCATTCAAACGACACGCCACTGGTGGAAGCACCGAACGTGACCGAAGATACCAGCGTATTGGTGTTATCAAACAGATTCACCCCATCACCGCTCGAACCCAACCCCGAGAAACCATTGGGGCCGGTAAAGCTCGACCCTTCCAGCACCTGCACGGAGTTGGGGAGACTCCAAGTGGTACGGAACGCGGCGGCGACACCCGCTGGCCCCTGCTGAATGATGATCGATTCGCCCGCGGCGACCGTAATACCATTCGGAAAAATGCCCCGGTCATTCGAAACCGGGTTATCCTCCCACGAATAGCCGTTCAGGGATACGGAGCCTGGACCCGTATTGGTCAGCTCCCACCAATCCTGTCCGTTCAATATGCCGATCGGCGCGCCGGACGTGCTGGCGGCCTCCGTGATCCTTAGTGCGGCCATGGCATTCTGGCCAGCCAAGCACAGGCCACACGCCACTAGGGCATGCACAACAGACAATCGTACACTCATTAGACATCTCCTCGTTGAAAAAAACCAAACACTAAGAAACGCTACAACCTATCAATGGCAGCGACGACGCCAGCAGGGAACGGCCAATCCAAACACCAGCATGACGAGCGTCCCGCTACAGGGTTCGGGGACGCTGGATGCGACGCCAAAGGTTGGCACCGGGGAATACGCACCGAGACTGTTCACAGCGGTAAACACATCGGTGGCGCTCACCAAGTTATCAAGGTCGAAGTTGCCCCGAGACCAATCACCCCCGACGGCCGCTGGTCCAAGATTATTCACTGCCCTGAAAACGTCGGTGGCCGAGACGATTAGATCGAAGTCAGTATCGCCTGCTTTGGCATTAAAAATCGTGAAGATCAGGTCGTTGTTAGCGATCGACGTTGACTTTCTGATTCCCTTTCCTTCCTCCGCATTCAGCGCTACGCCGTCGTATGTCTTGGTCGCGAAGTCACCCACGATACTGCCGTCTGTGTCAAGCAACGTAAAGGTGGCCGACTTGCCACGGTTGGCTAACGTGATGGGGATGGTCGATCCCAAATCGACGAGAGATGGCAGTTTGGTGATCCTCAAAGCGCCCGCGAGAGTGGCCGTTCCAGTGACCTTCAATTGGTCGTAATCCGTGCCCGCGACACGTGCGGCCGTCGCTCCGCCGAGTTCCAATGTGAGTGTCCCCGCCGCGCCTTGGGTGTAATTGCCCTGAACCGTCAGTTTTCCGGCGCTGTTCCCCGGCGCTACATTGCCGACCGGATTGCGCAGCGTGCCTTGGATCGTGCCAGCGCCCTGGACGGTCCCTTCAGCGAATAATTCCACCGTATTGGCGGCTAGGTTACCATCGACACGTAGCACGCCGTCCTCATGGACTAAAACGCGACCCGGCTGGGTGCCACCGGCAACGGTCAGCGTGGCGCCGGGCTGGACCTCCAAGGTGGCGGTAGCACTGTTCACGCCCTGAATGGTGGCAAAGGCGATGGTTGCATTGGCCGTAACTTGGGTCGTGGCATTCACGGGGGTGGGATTCGTAATGCGAGTGGTCCAGGCGGCTTGGGGCCCGGTCCCCGGCGTGCTGCCAGTGTCGGCCAACTTCCAGCTTCCGGCCGCGTTAAAATTACTCGTGCCCGCCACGTTCACATCGAACGTATTGTTCAGTACCGGATTTCGCATGCCGGAGAAGTCCTGTACTCCATCGAGCGTGAGCTCCGACAGGTTGTTGAACCCATTGGGCATACCGAAACTCGAGAAGTCGGTGTCCTCGAAGTCATTGGACACGGTTGCAGATCCCGGTGTGCCGCGGTTGGTGAAGTTCTCCTGGTTGTTGACGCCCGAACCGGTGTAGTTGAGGTCCCCCTCGCCCAGCGGCGCGTGTCGACGACCGGTCAGCAAGTCGGTCATCACGCCAGGTTGCTCGGCCTGGGCTACAATGGTGTTATTCGTGCTATCAAACACCGTGACACGCCAATCATCGTTGTCAGCCTTAGCGTCGGAAAAGCCCTCGAAGTAAGGTGTCGGAAGACCAAGATCCGTGAAAGCCTCGTCCACGTGCAAGTGCATGTGCCAATCGCTGCCTGCGAAAGGATCAAAGGATGTGTTGGTGTTTAAGTCGTACACAAACCCCGTGTCGTGTCCGGGTGCTCCCCCCCCGTCGCCAGGCAAATCGATCGGATACTGGTCGCGGATTTCAAAAACGCCCGAGTCCTCGCTGATCGTGACGATGGTCCCGGCCCGCAAATCAGCGTAAACCGGGTGTTGC
>SXGT01617079.1_pt1 | contig 46557 bp, 30 predicted proteins | sample 3176221 | NCBI WGS metagenome assembly SXGT01 (sample SAMN11356862, study PRJNA531348) | freshwater metagenome | isolation source: freshwater sample F1-120 | place: China: Fuxian Lake, Yuxi | collected 2017-12-25 | reverse complement strand
GTGACGCCGTCTCCGCGCGTGGCGCCCACGCGGAGCTGCCCGTGCTCGTACACCAGCTCCATCGCCAGCCCGTCGAACTTCGGCTCGCAGATGTAGACCAGAGGCCCGCTCACCTCGCCATCGAGGAAGCGCTGGGTGCGCGCCTCGAACTCGGCGAGCTCCGCTTCGTCCATCGCGTTGGCGAGGGACAACATGGGGCGCCGGTGGGTGTAGGGGCGGAACCGCTCCGAAGCCTGCCCTCCGACGCGGCGCGCGGGGGAGTCCTCCGAAGCCAGCGTCGGGTGTGCCGCCTCGAGCGCGAGCAGCGCGCGCATGAGCTCGTCGTACTCGGCGTCTTCGATCTCAGGTGCGTCTTCGTCGTAGTAGCGGCGGTTGTGATACCGGAGGCGCTCCTCGAGCGCCCGCATCTCTGCCGCGGGATCGGACGGGTCGCGGACCAGCCCTGCCAAGGCGGCGCGGTGGTCGGTGGTCATTGGTCCAGGAGGTGGACGTCGCAGCGAAGCGTCCAGAGGTTCTCGTCTTCGCCCGCCTGGATCTCCAGGGTGCCAACGAGCGCGCCAGCCAGGTCGAGCGCTCCAAGGACCTCGCCCAGGACGCCGAGCGTCCCCTGCCCCTGAAGCTCGAGCGTATCGCCGTGGAGGATCCCGAGCTTGGCGCGGCCACGCGGCTCCGTGTGTCCGCCGATGAGGCCCGCGACCTCCGAGATCCGCTCCACGTCCGCAACCGACAGCCTCACGCTGCCGTCCCCGCCTCGGGTGAGGCGGCTGTTCTGGAGCTTTCGGTACTCCATCTCGACCGCCATGAGGGCGTCGCGGTCCACCAGAAGCGCCTTCTCGTCCACCTCGTCCTCGAGGGCCGCGATCCGATGCGCGAGGTACTCCTCTTCCGTGATCGTGGGATCATCCACCGCGGCTGGCGCGGGTGCGGCGGCGCTGGCTACGGCGGCGCCCGTCGTCGCCGCGGCTGCCCCAGCAACGGGCGTGACGGCGCCGGGCGCGGGCGCCTCCCCGGCGTCAGGCGGGGGAGAGCCCTCGAGCGCTGGCGACGCTGCCGCCTCACCCGTGGCAACGCCAACGTCGGTCGCCTGCTCGAGCGAGGGCTCCAGCAGCCGCTGGCTGGACGGGAGCCGGTCTTCGGGCAACGCGGCGCGGGCAGCGTCTTGCCCGCGCAGTACGCCCGTGGGATGCGTGAAGCCGAAGACGAACTCGCCGGGGCCCGCGTCCCAAGCCCGAACCACCTCGATCGTGGCGCCGCGCGGGACACTGGTCTGCATCTGCGCGGCGAAGAGCGTGCTGGGGCGCGGCCCGCGATCCTCTGGGAGCTCGGTGGAGCGCAGCTGCAGGGTCCACCGGTTCTCGATGCTCATGAGGCGGTACGGAGTGACCCCCTCAACGGCCACGGCGACCCCGCTCACCACACCCTCGACGGCGGCACGCCTGGCGGCGCTGACGGCGTCGAGCCGGAAGAGCTTGTCGAGGCGCCGGGTGGCTCGATCCAGGCGATCTCGCACGAGCTCCTGCTGCCCCTTGCGCTCCTGAAGTCGGGCCAGCTCACGCTTCATGGCCGGCACGGGGTCTGCGGCCTGGATGTCTGCCTCGATGACTGTGGTTCGCTCGCTCGGCGGGGGATCGACGGGGCGGACGCCCCGCTTCTCTTTACAGGCGGCCAGGGAGAGGACGGCCAAGCCGACGGTCAGGGTGCGCTTCACGGGCCGATCTCCCAGTCGATGACGTGGTCGCTCCCGGCGGTGAGGCGGCGCTGCCACCGCCGGCCGCTCCGGTCGCCCGTGGCGAGGATCACCAGAACATGTGCCTCCGGCAAGGGGACTACGCGCGACTCGCCCGCGTCGACCCTACCGAGCTCGTGCTCCTCATCTCGGAGCGTGATCGCCTCATCCCCGCGGTTCGTAACCCGTACGGCGCGGTCGTAACGCGGCGCCTCCACGGGGACTGCGCGGTCGGGCCGGATCGCGACGCTGTGCAGAAAGGAGCGATGTGTCTCTGTCCCCACGAGCTCCACGCGGTGCTGCCCGAGGGGGAGATCGAGATCCATGTTGGCATGCGCCGCGAGGACTCTGGGCGACTCGCGGTCGATGAACACCCGGATGGGCTCCTCTCGCGCGTTCACCACCCGCAGGACACCGTGCGTCGGATGGATCACCCACGGCTCGAGCACGCCGCCATGAACGTCCATCACCGTGCGGTAGATCACCCCGGTGCGCGAGCCCCGCGCGGTCAACGCCAAGGTCTGCGCCCTGCCCTGTCCGAAGGGGCCCCAGATCTCATGCGACTCGGCCTCGACGCGCCCGAGCGGCTCCCCGCCTGCCAGCACCTCGAGCGTCTCCAGGCTCCGGTTCTCGACGCGTACATAGCCGAGCAACGGCCGCAGCTCCCACGTGAGCGTCGACTCGTTTCCGAGCCGCACCGAGCGCGTGTGCGCGCTGCCGGAGTCGACGCCACGCGCCACCAACCGATGGGCGCCGGCAGCCAAGGTGAGTACCTGCTCGCGTCCCGCCTCGAGCCGGACCGGGTCCTCGCCGCCCACGACGATCTCGACCGCCTCATCGAGGCGGCTCAGCACGTGGAGGCGCCCGCGTTGTGGCACGGCCGTCCAGTCCTCGCGCTGCCCCCGGACGAAGCGGCGCTCCACTCCATAGACGAGCCCGCTCACGGTGCCCACGAAGCGTAGGACCCGGGCGCCCGCCTCCACTTGAAAGTCGAGTTGCTCGCCGTTCCGAACCTCGGCACGCTGAGACCGAAGGCTGGGAGGGGAGCGCAGGGGTTCGCCCGTCTGGTTCTCCACGCGAAGCTGGCCGACAGCGCGCGATACGCTCCAGAAGGTGGTGGCGCCGGTGGACAACACCGCGCTGTCCGAGACCTCGGTGCCGCCGTCCAGAGTGCGTGCGATCAGGGCGACCTCACCCACGGGTGCGTTGGCGAGAACCGCGCGCGAGTTTGCGGGCACCAGGCCGAGCCGGCGACCGGCGGCTGTGATTGCGACGGGCTCCGGCAGCGTGTTCTCGACCTCGAGAGCCGCTTCCTTGGCGAGCAGCCGCACGATCCCCGGGTCGTCCGCGCGGACCTCGGCCGTGAACGCGACGACCCGCCCGGTCTCCAGGCCCCGCGCCTGCACTCGATGCTCACCCGACGCGAGGTGTGTGTAGAAGGCCGACCCACCGGGCGCGATCACCGACTCGGTCGCGCCGTCCAGCTGAACCAACGCGGCCTCATCGAGCCCGTTGTCTACACGCAGCGCCCCGAAGCCCACGGTCACCTGCCAGATCAGCTCGCGTCCCGGCTCCACGCGCAGAAGGGTGGCGTGGCGCAGCGCCGCACCGCTGCTGTCGTCCGCTGTAATTCGAACGTCGCCCGCGGGGACGTCCTCGAGCATCACTCGGTCGCGCGCGCCCACGCTTCCGCGAGCCAAGCCGTCGACTGCCAGGTCGAGGGCCGCTGCCGTGAGGTTGTGGACCTGAACTCGCGCCGCGCCCGCGCCGAGATCCCAGAGCCGTTCGTCGCCACGACGCAGGACGAGGCTCCGACGCGCCTCTCGGCCGCTGTTTCGGCCCCTCGCCACGAGGTGGTGTACGCCCTCCGAGAGCTCCACCGAGCCGCGCTCTCCCGCGCTGAGAACCAGTACGGCGCTGCCCGCCTCGATCAACGTGACGCCCTCGTGCTGCCCGGCCACGACGCGCAACACGCCCACGCTGAGGCGCACGGGCACGTCCGTCACTGTGTTGGCGTGAACCACCACGGGGACGAGGCGCTCGTCTCCAGCCGGCAGCCGCAGCCGAAGCCGCCGTGCGCCCGGAGCGAGGTCTGGGAGCTCGAGCGTGGCACCCGCCGGCAGGCGCCTCCACTCGCTCGGGGCGACGCCTTCGCCCTCGACCCGGACGTCGACCGCTACGGCCGCTTCTCCCACGAGCCTGAGCCCGCCGAGCGGCGGGGGCGCTGCGGGGGGCTCTGCTCCGAGCGTGAGCGGTAAGAGGACCCACTCGACGCGCTCTCCCGACGGCACCTCGAGCCGAGCGTGCATACGGGCCCCGGTATCGCCCTCCGGCGCCCGCGCCAGGCGCGCGGTGACCGCCCGGGGGCCGACAGGGATGTTGGAGAAGCGCCCGCGGCTCCCGGCTTCCACGACCCCCACATCCTGACCGTCGATCGCCACGACCCAGGGGTCTGTGGTGCGATTGGAGATCTCGACGACCCCGCGTGGGCGCCCCAGCAGCTCGGGCCTCGTGGGCAGCCCGACGGCGGAGGAGCCCGGGCTGAGGTCACGTTGGGGCGCCGTCGCGCAGGAGGCGCTGAGCCAGACCAGCGACAGCAGCGGGAGGAGCCGGAGACCTGGCCGGCTTCGCGCCGTTGCGGTGCAGGGAACAGTCATCGGGCGCGCATTCAACCCGCTGCCACCCTCAAAGTCCAGGATGCGGCCACGGGGTGAGGGGGGCCGCGCTATCCGGCTCAAGGGCACCCCTCCCCGAGCGACTCGATCCAAGCCGCGATGAGCGCGATCGCGTCCTCCTGAGCCACGCTCACCCCGAGGGGCGGCATGAACGCGGCATCCGCGGGCGCGGCGGACAAGCGGCGCCACAACATGGAGTCCTCCGGCGCCCCGGGGAGGATGATCCGGGTCCCGGGGCCGCCCCCATGGCTCGGGCTCTTGCAGAGGCCCATCGCCTCCAGCGGCTGATCGAAGCGGAGGTCGATGCCCGCGGGCGAGGTCCCTCCCGGCGCGTGGCAGGAGCCGCACTGCACGTGGAGCCAGGCGCGCGCGTCTGCGTCGAGGGACGTCTGAAACGGCGGGGAGCCGCCCTGGAGCGGCAGCGGAGACGCGGGTGGCAGGCTCGCGAGGAGGCCCGCGTTGACGAGCCCCTCGAGCTGCGGGCCGCCTTGTGGGTGCTCCCGATCGAGCTGCGCCGAGGTGAGGCCGAGCGGGCGCGTAGCGTCTGTCCCGCCGCGGTGACAGGTGGCGCACTGCCCGGGTGACGGGACGAGCCAGTCCTCGCCGCCCCCGTCGCTGAGCACAGCGTCCGTCCCATCAGCGTCCCACGCGTAGGTCACGAAGCGCCAGCCGTCCGCCCGGCGAACCATGAACCGCGTCTCCACCGGGCCTGCCTGGTCGAAGTGCTTGATGAGCACCGTACCGATCGGTGCGGACCACGGCTCGTGGACGTCTTCCGGCGGCACGACAGCCGGTGTCCCGGGCGGCGGAACCCACCAGCGCTGCTTCTCCGCGCCGTCGGACCACAGCGGCGCTCGCACCTCGTACGGGATGAGCCCTGCCGCCGGAGTGAGCGACGAGATGTCGGAGAAGCAACCCGTGGCGGACAACTTGGGTGGGAACGGCGTCGTGGGCGGGTCGAGCTGCTCGACAATCCGCGCGATCCCGGGCTGGCCCCAAAGCTGCGTTACGTACAGCTCGCCGTCCCGGTCTTCGCCGAACGAGACGGGGCTGAATGCGGCGTTGGCGACCACCGCCACCTCGTGCGTGCTGGTGTCGAGCGCCCAGAACCGGCCGGTGCTGTAGTCGCCGTAGAGGTAGCGCCCGTAGAGGCTCGGGTTGGCGAGGCCCCGGTAAACGAAGCCGCCCGTGATCGACTTCCCCTCGTCGTGCCCGTATTCAGCCACGGGGAACGTGAAGCCGGCGGTGGGACACCCCGACGCGGGCGAGTAGCAGTGCGTCCCCTCCCAGATCTTCCATCCGTAGTTCGCGCCGCCGACCAGGAGGTCCACCTCCTCGCGTATCCCCTGACCCACGTCCGCCATCCAGAGCGCGCCCGTGAGGCGGTCCCGCGAGACCCGCCAGGGGTTGCGGACACCAAAGGCGAAGGTCTCCGGCAGGTGCCCCGGAACGCCGAGGAGCGGGTTATCCGAGGGGACGCCGTAGGGCCCCTCCTCCACATCCACGTCGATGCGCAGCACCTTCCCGAGCGGCGTGCCCGGGCTCTGGCCGGCGTTCAGCGGGTCTCCGCCGCTGCCGCCGTCGCCGAAGGCGATGAGGAGCTTGCCGCTGGCGTCGAACAGGATCTGCCCGCCGTTGTGGTTGGACCACGGCTGAACCACCGTGTAGAGCTCGCGGCGCGACGCGGGATCCAGCGTGTCCGGTGCAATGCTCGACAGCGTGAACTCGGCGATGACCGACTCGAGGTTCGCCGTGGTGGCGGGATCGGCCCAGCGCGTGAAGCTCACGTAGACCCGGCCATTCATGGCGTAGTCCGGGTGGAACGCGCACGACAGGAGCCCGCCCTCTCCAGACGAGGCGACCTCGCCGGCCAGGTTCAAGAGCGTCGACGAGGTGCTGACCGTGGGGTCGTTCTCGAAGATCACGAGCTTCCCAGAGCGCTGCGCGACCACGATGCGGTCGGTGCCGTCGCCGGGGTGCGTGAGGAAGATCGGCTGAGACATCGGCAAGTTCGGGAACGCCGGGACGAGCGCGATCCCTTTGCCCGCCGGGTGCTCGCCCGCCATCGTGCACGGCGACGCGCCCACGCCCTCCGGCACCCAGCTGGGCACATCTCCGAGCGGCGCCCCGGCGTCGAGGGTGATGCCCGCGTCGTCGGTACCGGCGTCGGCCGGGGCTTCGACGTCCTCCAGAGGGAGCGCATCCAGCGGGGCGGCGGCGTCTTCCGGCGGCAAGTCGGCATCCGCCACGGGCGCATCGGCCTCGGCAGGGGCGTCGTCCGCCTGGATCCCCTCGTCCGCAGCGAGCGCATCGTCCGCGACGGCGACATCGGGCGGCGCATCGCCGTCCGCACCGGACGAGTCGCTCAGGACGGGCGCATCAGACGGCTGGACGCCATCGTCGGGAAGCGGTTCGGTGTCGCTGACGCCCGCGTCGGACGTCTCGACGGCATCGTCGGGAGGCGGTTCGACATCGCCGACGCCCGCGTCGGACGCGAGGAGGTCGCCAGCGCTCGACCCGTCAGGCAGCGGCGCGTCCGCCGCGTCGGGCTCCACGGAGTCTTCGCCTCCACGGGCATCGAGCCCGCCCTGCCCCTCCCCGTCCGTGGGCGGGAGCTCCGCGTAGCCGTCCAGCGCCCCGCCGTCACCCGATGGCGGGGCATCGGGCCACGCACCGTCGCCCGTGGACGCCACCTCGCCGGCCGAGTCGACCCCAAGCTCCAGGCCCGCAGGGGCGGGCGTGGCGCAACCCACCACCAGCGCAGTGACGAGGGCGACGAGACGGACGCCCCAAAGCCAGCCCCCCGGGCGCCCCGCCGCCGCGTGCCCAAGGCCTGACCCGATCACAAGGTGAGCAACCGCGCGCTGACGCGGGTTCCGTCGCCGTGAGCGCGCTCGATCGCTTGTGCATAGAGCGCCACCTGCCGCCCGTAAGCGGCGCGCGCATCCTCGCTGAGGGCCGTGTCGGTCTTGTAGTCCACGACGACCAGCCCCGAGGCGTCGCGGTACACGAGGTCCACCACGCCCTCTACGAGCCCCTCGGGCAGCGCCATGACCACGGGCACCTCGCGCTCGGCGCCGCTCTGGAACGCCTCGCGCACCCAGGGGTGCCCCAGGAAGGCCGCTGCAGCTGCTGCGGCGTCGGACTCCTCCAAGGTCGTGGCGCCGAGCTGCCGCCCGTAATACCGCGACAGCTGCGCCAGGTGGCGCGTGAGGTCATTCGCCTGTGGGTCGAGCGCCGAGAGCAGCGTGTGGACCAGAGAGCCGAAGCGCCGCCCGCGCGATGCCGACTGGAAGCCGAGCGCGTCGATGGTGACCGCGCGATCGGCGCGGACGAGGCCCGATACCAGCTCGGGCTCCTCCGCCAGCTGCGTCACCGTGAACACCACGCGCTCGCGGCGTGTGGCCCGCTCCGTCAGGTCGTAGCGCTCGGCGTTGAACGCGGCCCACTCTGCCCGCCCAGCCTCGGCGCCGGGGCCCTCCTTCAGCGCTGCGTGGAACCGGAGGCTCGTCACGCCGCCGCTGGCCCGCTGCGGCGCGGCCCGCCAGACCGCCGGCGGCATACCCTCCGAGCCGTCCGAACGCTCCGGAGCTCGCAGGGACTCCTCGAGCGGTCGCAGCCACCCGGAGATCGTGGAGCCGAGACCGGCGGGGATGACCAGCGCGTCGCGAGCCCGCGTAGCCGCCACGTACAGGAGGCGGTCCTCCTCCTCTCGCTCGCGCGCCATCGACGCTTCGCGGTGTGCGCGCACCTCGCGCGGCTCCAGGCCACACAGAGTGTCGACCCACGTCCGTGTCTGTCCATCCACCCACGCGGGCGCCCGGTAGCTGCCCGGCGTGTAGTCGGGGTCGCACAGGACCACCACGGGGAACTCCAGCCCCTTGGCCTTGTGGACCGAAATGAGCCTCACGCCCTCCTCATCGTGCACCGCGGCCTCGCTCCCCTTGGAGCTCTGGGCCTCCTCTCGCAGCGCCGCGACGAAGGCACGAAAGCTGAGGGTGCCCTCCGCCTCGTAGCTTCGCGCCAGCTCCACCACCCGCATCGCGAACGCGAGCGCGGCGGGTCCATCTCCCAGCACCGCCAAGCCGGCGTGGACCCGGAGCGCCTCGTAGAGTCGGGTCACGGTCTCGGCGAAGGGGCGGCGGTTCCTGTCCCGGTGGAGCGACGCAAGAAGGCGCAGGGCGTCGTCGACGTCGTCGAGAGGACCGGTGGCCTCGGCGCTGAGCGGGGCGGCCCGCAAGGGGTCGAAGTGTCCTCGCGTATCGCGATACGCGAGGAGGAGGCCGTCCTCCAGCGCGACCAGCGGCCCCCTCAGCGTCGCGTAGACCGAGTACTCGTCGTCCGGCCACTCCACCGCCGCCAGCGCGTTCAAAACTGCGGCGACCTCCGGGCGCCCCTTCAAGGCCCGGCTGGCGTAGAGCGAGGAGGGGATCCCACGGGCCGCGAGCGCGTCGAGGTACGGCCGGGTCACGTCGGGGTTGTTGATCCGGCGAAACAGGAGGCACACGTGATGCGGTTCGAGCGGGGTCTCGAGGCCATCCACGTTCACCGTCCGGCGGTCCACGAGCAGCTCGTCGAGGAGCTGCGCCACGGCCTCGGCGTGCTCCGGCGCGGCGTCGCGCTCGGACACCGCGAGCACGATCACGGGCGGCACCGCGTCACGAGCACCGTCGCCGCCCCGCCCGCTGGGCCGCCACGGGGTCAGGGGCACGTAGCGCGCCTGATGGCCCCCCGTGAACCGCCGAGCGAAGGTGGCGTTCACCACCGTCTGAAGCTCCGGCAGCGAGCGGAAGCTGGTGGTGAGCTCGAGCCTCTCCGCCCCCGCCGCGAGCAGCCGCTCCACTGTGGCGTGGTAGAGGTCGAGGTCGGCGCGCCGAAAGCGATAGATGCTCTGCTTGGGATCGCCGACCAGGAACAGCCGCCCCGGGGCCGGCTTGACCTTCGACGGGCGACTCTCGCCGGGATCCGACGAGACCAGCATGAGCACGATGTCTACCTGGGTGGGATCCGTGTCCTGGAACTCGTCGACGAAGAGGTGGGTGACCCGCGCCGCCAGCCGTGCCCTGAGCTCCGCGTTGTCGGGAGAGATCAGCATGCTGCGGGTCTTGATGAGCAGGTCGGTGAGGTCTAGCTCGCCAGCGCGCGCCTTCACCGCCTCGTACTCCGCGACGAAGCCGTCGAGGTCCGTCTTGAGCTCCACGGCGAGGTCCGCGTTGGCGGCTACCGCGAACGCTGCGAGAAGCTCGGCAGCGCGCGCGTGCGCAGCGAGGACGTCTCCGTGCGCGTGTTGGGCGAACGGGGTCTCGCCGGCCGCGGCCCGTGCCTTGCCCCTCGACGGCCCGGACGCCGCGCGCAGCGGGCGTGGCGCGGCATCCACGAGCCTCGCCTCCCAGCCATCGAGGTCCTCCGGCTCCCGCTCGAAGGCCTCCACGAGCGCGGCGTAGCTGTCGAGATCCCGCTCCAGCGCATCCCGGTTCTTGCGGCGGCCCCGTAGCGCCGCCGCGGCGCGAAGGCACTCGAGCACTTCGGCAGCCGCCGCGCCGCGATCCCACGGCGCGCGCTCCCACGGGCCGTCATAGTCCCGACGCTCTGCGACCGTCCACGCGGCGTCGGCGAGCACCTTCGCCCGTGTCTCGTTGTTCCGCGAGGTGAGCGTGCGCCTCAGGAAACGCCGGACGCCGGGCGAGAGCTGCGCGCGCTGCGCACGGAACCAGCGTTGAAAGGCCTCCTCGTAGCTCGCGCCGCGCTCGTGCACCACGCGGAACTGAGGGTCTACCCCCGCTTCCACGGGGCGCTCTCGGAGGAGGTCCCCGCAGAAGGAGTGAAAGGTGGAGAAGGACGCCGTCTCGAGCTCCTCGAGGCCGCTCTGCGCCCGGCCCCGCTCGTCCGGCGAGGCGCCCGCGTCCTCCATGAGCTCCTCGAGGCCCGCGCGGACCTTGCGCTTCAACTCGAGGGCCGCTTTGTCGGTGAAGGTTACGGCCACGATCGACGCGGGCGAAGCGAGGCCGCTGCGGACGAGCGCGACGATGCGCGAGACCAGCGCTGTGGTCTTCCCAGTGCCTGCCGCGGCCTCCACGACGAAGCTCGTGGAGAGCTCGTGTGAGATGCGACGTCGCGCTTCGGCGTCGGCCATCGGCGGGCTCAAGGTGCGGACCTCACGAGCTTCAGCGCCACCAGCTCCTCATAGTCTTTGTGCGAGGCACGCTCCTCGGCCCCCGGGCCACAGAGCGCCAGGAAGTCGCAATACTCGCAGCCCCCTTTGGGCGGCGAAGGATCGAGCGTTCCCTCGATCAGCGCGTCCCCGATCCCCTTCACTACGCGGGCCGCTGCAGCTCGGGCCGGCGGCTCGAGAGGGACGACGCGCTCGGCGAAGTCGGCCCGCGAGGTGCAGTACCAGAGGCGCCCTTCCGTCACCGCGGCGCCCGGCTCGAGCTCCTCGAGCGCGAGCGCATACAGCACCGGCTGGATCACCTTCCCGCCGTTCGTGAGGGCGTACCGGGGCGGCATGCTCTTCCCGGTCTTCACGTCCGTTACCCGGAGCGTCCTCCTCCCGTCCGGTGCCTGGCGCTCTTCCACGAGATCGATCGCTCCTCGAAGGCGCAGCCCATTCTGGAGCTGAACGGGCGCCTCCCGGCTCTCGGGATCGCGTCCGTCTTCTCGCGGCAGTCCGAAAGCGAGCTCGTACCGCCAGGGACGCCAGCCGCCCTCGCCGAGGCGTCGTGCCCATAGCCTCAGGTCGGCGCGCAGGGCGACCACCGCGTCGTCGAAGACACGATCGACCACGGGCGCCAGCTGGTCTCGAGTGCGCTCCACGACCCGGTCGGCCACCGACTCCAGCAGGCCCTGGGCCGCCTCTCTGGACGCAGCGTCCGTTGGGTCGATCCCCGCGGACCGCCAAGCGGAGAGGGTCTCGAACTGGATCTCGTGGATGAGCGACCCCCGCTGAAGCGCGTCGAGCTGGTCGACTGCGTCCACGGGCTCCCTTCGCTGGAGGCGCAGGACCGCCGAGAGGTAGAACGCGTACGGGCAGGTCGCGAACTTCTGCAGCGCTGTGGCGGAGTAGGAGCGCCGGTCGAGCCGGTGGGCGTCCAACGCGCGGCGGGCCGCCTCGCCCCACGAGCGACCAGGCGCGAGCCGCAGCCCGTCGAAGGTGGTCCACCGCTCGAGCGTCTCCCGGGCATAGCGCCAGCGGAGCGCGCGCTCCATGGCGCCCGAGGCCGCATAACGCAGGCGCCCCTCTTCGTCGCTACCAACCCGCCGGAGCGCCGCGACCTGGTCGAGGTCGTACTCCGTTGCGTCGATCGGGTGACCGGCCTGCCGCTCGGTTTCGGCGCGTGCCAGCGCCTCGAGCCCGGCGTAGCCGAGGGGCTCTCCCCCGAGCGACGAGGCCCCCTCGGCAAGGCGGACCAGAGACAGCGCCAGGCTCGACGGCGCCCGCGGCCTGGTGCCCCCGGACTCCTGCCGGGGGTAGGACACCACCACCTCGACCGTGGCCGCCTGAACGGCCAACGCCAGGAGTCGTCGCTCGTACGCGCTGCGCTGCGCCCGGCGGAGCAACGCGGGCCCGATCGCGGCCCTGTCGGCGTCCGGCAGCAGCGGGTCCTCGAGCACCTTGCGGGGGAATTGCTGTTCGACCACACCGGGCACGAACACCGTGTGGAACTCGAGCCCCACCAGGTCATCCAGCGCACCCACGGTGACTGCGCCCTCGCGCGACCGCCGCGGGGGACGCGAGAGCAGCGTCAGGCGGCTCGACAACACCTGCTGCACCTCGGCGAGCCCCGCCGGCCCCACCGAGCCCATCGGAGCCAGTTCGCGGAGCGCCGCTCGCACCGGATCCGGCGCCTCGAGCGCGGTGGCCGCGAGCGAGTCGAAGGCCAGGAGCCACTCGGCCCAGCGCGCTTCGTCGGGGAGGCGACTCAGCCGCTCGATGATGGGCAGCGCGTAGTCCATCAGCGCCCCCACCTCGTCAGCGCGCTCGACCAGCGCCGCAGCCTTCGCTTCGTCGTCCTCTTGCCGGGCGCGACGCCGAAGGTCTGCTGCCAGCGCCTCGAGCCGGCGCTGCCATCGGGCTTCGCCGCCAATCACGCGCGACTCTTCCAGGAGCGCCTCCCAGCGCTGGGGCCGAGTACCCCAACCGCCCGGCGCCTCGCAGAACAACGCCGGGGGCTCTCGGCGTGTGGCGCTCGCCAGGACCGGCGGCTCACCCGCCGGTGGACGCGCGGGGTCTCGCCCCTCCCCGAGCGCCAGGAACTCCGCGAAGCGCCGCGCGGACAACCCCTCAGCGCGGCACGCGAGCAACGCCAGGAAGGCGCGGCCCGCAGGGTACGGCTCCGGCACCCCGAGCTGGAGCTGGACCGGCACCTCGGCTCGGCGCAGAGCGTCGAGGAGCGACGTCCGATAGACCTCGGGCGACCTGAGCCCCACCGCGATCTGCTCGAACGGCACTCCGGCGCGCGCGGCCGCGCGGATCGCCCGGGCCACCTCGGCGCACTCTTGTGCTTCGTTCTGGCCGCAGAGGACGCGCAGGGGCCGAGGCTCGGACCCGGCGACTTCGCCCACTCCGGGGTCTGTCGGTGGCTGCTCACTCGCTCCTGCCGCGGGCGAGTCCTTCGAAATCAACGGCGCCGCGGCGCCGCCATCGATGGCGAGCGCCTCGTGCAGTGTGGACATCCGCCCCCTGGGCGCGTGTCGCTCGACGAGGAGCGATAGCCCCAGGGCCTCCAGCCGCGCCCGCAGGACGGACGCGTCAATGGGTCGTCCTCGGCGTTGGGACGTCTCCTGCCCAGGAGACGCTACCACCACCGCGGCGCTGGACCGCCCCACCAACGCGGCGACGAAGTCCACCGCCAGCGGCGCCAGCGCCCGTAAGGTCGCGCAGGGGTCCAGGACCACGAGCGGTGTGCCCAGCCGGAGATCCGTGGACACCGACACGGCATCCGTCGCTGCCCGGAGGACGGTGGCGCGGTCGGCGAACGCGTGCTGGGCGAGGGCGTCGCAGTACGCCCTGTAGATACGTGAGAGGTCCGGCAGGAAGACCGGCAGAGCGTCTGGCGACACCTCGGCGAGCCGGAGGTCGTCCAGCGTATGCGCGAGCGCCCCAATCAGGCCCGGGAAGCCCGCCAGGGCCTGATAGCGCCCCAACGCGCCGCGGGCGGCCAGCTCATGCACCACCCGCGCGATCAGCGCCTCGCGACCGAGACCATCCAAGGGCGCGAGCCCGCGCTCCGCGAGCGCCGGCCCCGCGAGGAGGTGCGCCAGCGCGTCGGCCGTGTGGCGGTACCAGCCCGTCGCCGCGCCGCTGCCCACGGCCTCTCGCGCCAGCTGGATCCCGGCCTCGTGGCCTGGCACCAAGACCAACTGCGTCGCCCGCCGACTCGCACCGCGCAGCACCTCCACCGCGACGCGCCGTCGCGCCGCGCCGCTGGCCGCTTCCACCCACCGCACGGTCGGCCGTCGTCGTGTCATGGGCGCGCTCCGCTGAGCGCCGCGGCAACCGGCTCGAAGTCGGGCGCGTCGCCGCCCGGTCCGGCGTAGCGGATGCGCCGGCCGTCATCCAACACGATGAAGAAGGGGTAACCGCCTCCGCCGTGATCTATCGAGGCCGCGAGGGTCGTGAACGCCGGGTCGAGCAGCATCCGCGACGCGAGGACCCCTCTCGCCGCGGCATAGGCCACCGCGTCGTTGGTGCTCGGCGGCGTGCCGGGCTGCGTCTCGCCGAGCACGAGGAACCATTCCACGTCGTCACCCCGGGCTTTGGCGAACTCGACGGAGGGTACGCACGCGTCGCACCACGAAGCCACTTCGACCAGCAGCGTGCTCCCGAGCTGGCAGCGCGCGTGGGAGCTCCATGTGGCCTCCGGGCCGGCCAGGGTCATGGCGGCGACCACGTCACCGATGGCGGCACCGGTGCCCTCGATGGGGCATGCGGCTCGGCACTGCCCGTCGATACACTCGCCCAGCGGGCACTCACAGACGCCGCCACAGCCGTCGGGCCCGCCGCAGCCAATGCACTTCGGAGCGCAGACACACGCACCCGCCTCGCAGCCATCTGGGCAGGCAGCAACGACCAACCAGCCCTCCGGCGCGCACTCGAGCACCTGTCCGGCGAGGTCGCACTGCCTCTCCACTCCGGCGCACGGACCGACGTCTTGTTGTGGACCTGGCGAAGATGCCTGGGAGCAGGACAACGCGCCGAGGAGCGCGAGGGCCCCCTCAGCGCGCGGCCGAGGCGACGAACGCATCAATCGCGCCGCGATGCGTGTCTAGTGTGGCCTTCGGGCCCCACGCCTTCACGAAGAGCGCCTCGCCCTCGGGCCCGATGACGGCGCCGTGCATCACGGAGTCGGGCTTCGGTGTCCCCGGCCCGGGCGCCATGGGCGATGGCTTGTCGAGGTAGGTCCCGCTGAGTCGAATCCAGCGCGTTCCGCTCGGCAGCGCACCGGCTTCCTCCCCCGGGGTCCCCTCGAACTGCCCGCGCCAGCGGACGAAGTTCTGATCCACTGACCCGCCCGCGGACGAGAGCGTGAGGATCGCGTTCCCACCCTCGCCGGGCAGGACGAACTGCGCGAGCCGCATGGGATTGGCGGGGGCCTCGGCCACCCAGCCGGCGGGCACAGCGAGGCGATAACCCGCGGCGTTGACCGTGGCACCCGACGCGGCCGGTGCGGCAGGCGTGGCAGGCGCGGCAGGCGCGGCGGGGGCCTCGGCTGCCGGAGGCGCTGCGGACGCTGGCGGAGCCGCTGCGGACGCTGGTGGAACCGCTGGCGCTGCGGGCACCGGAGCTGTGGGTTTGGAGCAACCGAGGAGCGCGAGGACGACTACTGCACGTACGACCACGGGTTCAGTTTGCCCCCACTCGATTGCCCATGAACCGGGACTCTCGCTCGATCAGCTTGGCAACGGCGGCCTCTAGTTTGTCGAGGTCGATCTTGGGGGTGGCCGTTCTTCTCCCCGCCGGATCGTCTGCCTGGCCGGAGCGCGCGGCCTCCTCCGCCTGGACCTGGGCCGCCTCGGCGCGTCCTTCGGCCTGGCTGTACGCGGCCTGGCTCGACCCGGTGGTAAACGCGGCGCCCACGGCATTGTCGGTGGCGTGGGTGAGCTCGTGTACGAGGACGCCGAGGCCCTCGGCGCTGTCGGGAGCGTACTCACCGGCGCCGAAGTAGACGTCCTGGTTCCCGAGCGCGAAGGCCTTGGCGCCGAGCGCTTCGGCGGCGGCTTGAGCGCGGCCCCCGGTGTGGATGCGAACGTCGCCCGGGTCGCGCCCGATGAATCGCGAGACGCGCTGCCGCAGCGTACGGTCTAGAGTGAACGACCGCTCGTCAGCGAGGAGTTGCTTACCGACGTTAAGGTGGCGCTGCGTGATGGACTCGGCGAGGGCCGAAGGGTCGTCCTTCTTCTGCTCGACGCGACCGATCGCGCCGCGCGCAACTGCCGCCGCTTCCTGCGCCTCGAGCTCTGCCGGATCGAGCCCCTCGAGCTCGTCGAGGAGCCCCTGGTCTTGGGCCTCTGCCGCGGCCTCGAGGGCGCTGAGGTCGCCTTCGAGCGCCTTCTCTGTCCGCCGCTTGCCGCCCTTGCCGTGCTGCTTGCGTGTAGCCATGCGCCCTCCAGTCGAGCGCGGTGACACCGCGCGTGTGGGTCGAGGCTACCCCTCCCGGAGGGGGGTCGCAAGTCGAAGCTCCCCGTCGCAGCGCCTTTCAGCCGCGCAATGTCGCCGTCCGCGCCGAGCCCCACCGCGGGCCTTGCTCGGCGCACCGAGCCGTTGTGTGAGCCGTGGTCGTTAGCCCCGCTGCGGAACGCCACCGGCGCTGCCGATGGGAGCCGGCCGCACGAGGCCGACCAGCTCCCGCTCGACGGCGTCGAGCCGCACGTTCGCGCGCTCTCGGCAGCCGGTGCCCCAGGTCTCGACGAGCTGCAGGTAGATCTTGATCTTGGGCTCGGTCCCGCTCGGTCGCACCAGCACGCGCGTGCCGTCCTCGAGCCACAGGCCCACGCCCTCGGTGGGCGGAAGGCGGCCACCCGGGGCCTGAAAGTCCACGGCGCGGACGACAGCCAGCCCGGTGACCGCGGCGGGCGGCCGACGGGCCAGCCCCACCACCGCCGCCTGGAGCCGCGCGAGTCCCCCAGGCGAAGCGTCCGAGACGCTCTTCTGCCGCGTGGCGAAGAAGCCGTGCCGGGCATAGATCCGCTCGAGCCGCTCGGCGAGCGGGCCAATCCGCGAGATCCTGGCAAGCATCGCGGCGGCCCCGATCCCGTCTTTGTCACGCACGATCGGGCCCACCGAGTACCCCAGGGCCTCTTCGTAGGCGAACACGTAGGTCTCGCCGGCCTGCGTCCGGCGCACGCCCTCGTTCCAGAGCCACTTGAACCCGGTGAGGGTCTCCACCACGGCGGCGCCCCAGTGCGCGGCGATGCGATCGAGGAGCTCGGAAGACACCATCGAGCGACCCACGAAGGCGCGCTCGGCGAGGTTGCGGTCGCGGCCCCGCGCCTCGAGCAGCGCGTCCGCGAACAACGCGCCGAGCTCGTCGCCCGTGAACTTGTGCAGCCCGCCCGGCCCCACCCAGCCCGCAGCGAGGCGGTCGGCGTCCGGGTCATTCGCCAGCAGCAGTTGAGCGCCGGTGGAGCGCAGTAGGGCCTCGGCCTCATCGAGCGCCCCGGCTTCCTCGGGGTTGGGGAAGCGCACGGTCGGGAACGCGCCGTCGGGGGCCCGCTGTGAGGCCACCGTGTGCACCTCGACGTCCTGCGCGGCGACGACCGCCTCGCAGAGCTCGGCACCGACGCCGTGGAGGGGGGTATACACCGCCGATGGCCCAGGACCGCTCACGCCCGGCAGGGCCCGGGAGCACTGCTCGGCCACGGCGGCCACGTAGGCGGCGCGATCGTCGACGGGCACCACCCTGCCGCCGTGGACGCCGCGATCTGGACACCCCGCGGTGATCACGCGATCGATCGCGGCAGCGATCCCCACGTCGTGCGGCGGGATGATCTGCGCGCCGTTCTCCCAGTAGACCTTGTAGCCGTTGTACTCGGGCGGGTTGTGGCTGGCCGTGACCACGACGCCGGCCGCGGCGCCGTGCGCGAGCAGCGAGTACGCGACCAGCGGCGTGGGCGACTCGGCCGGGGAGAGGAAGACGGTGAAGCCGGCGTCCACGAAAGCGCGGGCCGCCTCGGCCGCGAAGTCGGCAGACCCGCGCCGGGCGTCGTGGCCGAGCGCGATGCCGCGCGTGCGCGCTTCCGGGACGTTGGCGTGGAGATAGTCGCAGAGCCCCTGGCTGACCGCGCGAACCAAGGCCCGGTTCACGTACCCGGGCCCAGGGCCCAGCGTCCCGCGGATACCGGCCGTGCCGAACTGGAGCCGGCTCCCGAAGGCCGCCTCGAGGGCCGCGGCGTCGCCGCCGGACAACAGGGAGTCGATTGCGCTCCGGGTCTCGGGATCCGGGTCGAAAGCGCGCCACCGACGCGCCGCTGCTTCCAGCACCTCGAGGTTGCTCATTCCGCCTCCGGACCGCGCTCGCCGCCCCGAAGGGCTCGCGAGCATTGTGCGGCCAGGCGGTCGCAGCACCTCGATCACGACCCCCTTCGGAGTCGCTACCGAGGGCTGCCGCGGGTTACGCCGCGGAGACCCAACCTGACCGACCAGTGGTGGGCGCAGCTGGTATCGAACCAGCGACCCCTGCCGTGTGAAGACAGTGCTCTCCCACTGAGCTATGCGCCCGTCGGACGCCGAGGCATCCGAGCGGGGCGGGGTTTACCAACGGGTCGGAGCGCTGTCAACGCCTTTCCCTGCGGCACGGGACCCTAGCGCGACGATGGAGTGGAGGGCGACGGCGAAGCCGTGCCCGCGGGATGTCCGCGTGGGCTCTCGTCCTTCGGGGTTGTCTCTGAAGGCCGCTCTCGCCAGAATGCCCCCGATGTTTTCCCTCATGCGCCGCCTTCTCCCCCTCCCCTGCGTCCTGTTCCTCGCGTGTTCCGACTCCGGGGGCACGGGATCGGCCGACGCCGGTGCGCCCCCGAGCGGCGATGCAGACGGCCTCGAGGAGGTCGGCGCCGCGGACGAGACCACTCAGGGGGACGCGAGCGACACGGGAGAGCCCGTGAACTGCCCGCCGTCGCAGTGCGTCGAGACCGGCACGCAGTCGTGCACTGGCGGGCTGGGCTATCACGTCTGCGCTCCCGACCTCTCCGGGTGTGTCGACCTCGGCGAGTTCATCCCCTGTCAGGACGGGCGCACTTGCGCGGCGGGGACGTGCTTCGGCGGATGCGTCGTGCCCGAGATCGTGTTCGTGGTGGACCAGTCGGTCGCCATGAAGGGCACCCGCTACGCGGAGCTCTACCAGGGGCTTCGCCGAGTGTTCGAGCGGACGGCAGCGGGCGTCTGGTACGGCCTCGTGTTCACGGGCGAGTCGGCGTGTGACATCGGCGGCACCCACGTCCTGGCGAAGGGTGAGCCCGACGACCTCATCGACGCGCTGCAGACGGCCGGCACAGGGGACGCCACCGAGCTCGCGCTCTCCACAGCGCTGGACTCGGCGGCCGCGCTCCTCGGCAACCGCGGCGAGGGCGAGCGGATCGTGCTGCTCACCGCCAATGAGTCGCCGTGCGGCGGCGCGGACGGCGCCGTTGCAGCGGCGGCGCGCCTCAGGGAGCGGGACGCGCGCCTTCGGGTGCTCTGGCTCGGCGACGCCGACGGCTCCCCGTTTGCCGACGCGCTCGCTGCAGCCGGAGGCACCGAGGATGCTCGCGTCACGCTGGACGGCGAGTCGGTCTCCCAAGCGGTGCTAGACCTACTGTCGGACCTCGACACCTGCTGCATCGACCCCGACGGCGACACCCGCGGTCAGTTCTGTCAGGGCGGACTCGACTGCGACGAGACCAACAACCTCGTGAGCTCCTCCAACTGCGTCGGCAAGTCCTGTGGCGACGACGGCTGCGGCGGCAGCTGCGGCGTGTGCACACAGGTGGTCGGCGGAACGACGGCCTGCAAGGACTTCCAGTGCGTCACCACCTGCGAGGCGGGCCACCACGCCTGCGACCCTGCCTGTGTGCCTGACGACGCCGTCACCAGCTGCGGAGACCGCTGCGACGCCTGCCCCGCGCCGTCGGGCGGCTCGGCCGCGTGCACCCCGGCCACGGCAGGTGGCTACGAGTGCTCGGCGGTCTGCGAGGCCGGCCACCACGTGTGCGGAGACAAGTGCGTCACTGACGACTCGCCCCTCCACTGCGGCGCGGGGTGCGACCCGTGCCCCGGCGCGGCCAACGCGGAGCCTGCCTGCGTCGAGGGCAGCTGCGCGCTCCAGTGCAACGAGGCTCACCTGCTCTGCGACGGCGCTTGTGTCGCGTGCCCCACCGTCGGCGTGGCCACCACCACCTGCGCCGACGGAGCGTGCGTCGCAGCCTCCTGTGACGCCGGCTTCGTACCGTGCTCCCCGGACTCGGGCGAGGTCGCCACTGCCTGCTGCGACCGGGTGATCGAGGTCCTCGACGAGGCCGCCGAGCTCGCCGCCTACCCGAGTGTGGGCGTCCTCTGGCCCGATCAGGTCCTCGCCGCGTGGCACCACGAGACCGCCGCCGTCGGCGAGGCCCGCGTGTCGCGCGGGAAGGCTGGCTTTGCCACCGTGGAGACCCTGAGCTCTAGCGCCTCACCGGCGAACGGCCGCTTCACCCGGGTCTCACTCGATGCGCTCGACACGCCGCGCGTCGCCTGGCGCGGCGGAGAGACGCCCTCGGCGGCCACGATCGTGATCGCGACACAAAAGGCCGGCACCTGGAGCTCGCTCAGCGTGGCGGACACCTTCTCGCCCGTGGCTTACCAGGCGGGTGACTTCGCCTTCGCAGCGGGCACCGCGGAGCAATACGCGGTCTACACTTCAGTGGACGAGCTCGGTTACGCCACCAGCAACGGCCTCTCGGCCACTCAGGCCGTCTTCGCGGACGAGGCCAGCACGGACTACAACGACGCGCCGGCCGCCCTTCTGGGCAGCGACGGCAAGCTCCACGTCCTGGTAGTGGAGGACGACAACACCGTCGCGCTGATCTCCGGGCTCGCAGGCGTGACCACCCGCGTCCAGGTGGACACCATCGCCAACGTGGGCACACACCGCTTCGACCTCGCGGAGAAGTCGGATGGGACGCTGGGCTTCTGCTGGCTCGACAACACCGTCGCCGGCGATCGCGGGCTGCTGTTTGCCGAGGACGGGGACTTCGCCAAGATGCCGGTCGACAAGGAGGCCGAGGAGTCCTGCGAGCTCGCGTACTCCAAGACGGACCAGGCCTTCCTGGCCTACCGCAGCATCAAGGGCGAGATCCGGCTCGCGTATGGCCCCGGTGACGGCTTGTGGACGGTGGAGACGGTCCAGGCCCCGAGCGCGAAGGGCCTCGGGCTCCGCTGGCCCGCCCTCGGGATCCACCCGAACGACGCCGTGAGCGTGGTCTTCTGGGACGGTGACGCGGGCGACGTCATCCACGTCTTCTTCCCCTCGGACACCCCCTGAGCGTCGACCGGCGCCTCGGAGCACGAGTGGCGCCTCACCGTTTCGGTGAACCGCTTGCCGGCGCACCGCGGAGGCCTGCGCCCCGAGCCCGCGCCCGACTCACTCGAGGCAGAGCACCAGGGGTCCGAAGTCTCTCCGCCCACTGCACCGGAGGGTCGCGGCGGCTGGCTGCCGCAGGCCGTCCAGCACGCGGGCGCGGCGCCGGTCCCCCGTGGCGAGAGGCAACGACCGCGCGGTCATCGCGGCCATGTCGCCGAAGTCGCGGCGCATGTTCACGAGGTGTCCGTACTCCCACCCAGGCGCGTGGCCGAGCGTGAGGCCCGAGGACACTACGAAGTCCGCCAGCGCCTCCTTGTGCTCGAGCAATACGCCGTAGTCACCGGCGGCGCCTCCCTGTGCGCGCAGCGCGCTGCGATAGCCGGTCAGCGTGACGACGTGACCAGCCAACACCAGCGCGACCGCCGCCCCGGTCACCCAGCGCCAGCGCTCGGCGAGCCAAGCCGCGCCGCAGCCTGCGACGAGGAAGGGCACCGGATACAGGATGCTGAAGTAGTGCGGATAGAGCCGCTCCACTCCGAGCACCTGCATGAGCAGCGTGTAGCCGAGCAGCACGCCCAGCAGCACTATCGCGGGGCCATCTCGCCGTGCCGCCCGGCGGGCCAGTACGCCGAGCCCGACGCACAGGAGCCCCAGCCCCACCCACTCCGCACCCGTGGAGAGCCCGCGCTGCACGGGGCCCCGCTCCGCCGCGAAGCGTGCCTCGGAGTCACCCGCCGAGTAGCCCGTACGCGTGCCGAAGCTCGCGTAGTGCGCCCACTGGAACGCGTCGCCCGGTCGCCGCTCACCGCGATCCTTGGCCGCGCCGTCCGCCCGCTTGCCGCGGGCCATGTTGGCGAGGCCCTCCACATCAGGCCATCCGTGCGCGGCCTGGAAGCGGAGGTAGGGGACAGTGAGGAGAACCGCAGCGACGAGGCCCACGCCGAACGCGGGCCAGTGGAGCTCCCGCCAACGCGGAGCAAGCAGAAGCAGGGTCACGAGCCCCATCGGGATGCCGGAGAAGTGCAGTTGCCAGAGGCAGCAAAGCATCACCGGGACGAGGCCGACGAGGCGCGAGCGCCGGCGCTCCCAAACGTCCATCAGGGCCAGCACGAGCACCGTCATGAACGGCTGAAGGCAGTCCTGCGCCCAGAGCTTGCGGCCGTAGAGCACAGGCCAAACCCCAACCGCGAAGATCGCCGCAGCCGCGAACGCCGCCGGACCACCCAACCGACGCCGAAAGAGCACGAAGGTGAGGCCCACCGCCAGCACATTGAGGCCTCCGCACAGCGCCGCCGTAACGAAGCTCGGCTCCACGGAGAACACCGTGGGCAGGGCTGTGAGCCAGATGAAGAGCGGGGGATTATTGAGTCCGACGGAGCTCATCAGCCCGATCTGCGGGAGCGCCTCACCCTCGGCCATGGGCAAGGCGAGGTGGATCGCGACCGCCTCGTCCCCTTTGAACTCGAGGAGCCCGAGGTCGAGGAAGCGCAGCCCTGCAGCTACAGCCACGAGGGCTAGAAGGGCCACGAGGCTCGCGCCGCGTAGCGCCGCACCGGGGCGCGGGGCGGCGCCGGGCGGCCTCTCGAGCGGCTCGTTACCCGAGACCGGAGGCTCGATGGACGCTGGATTCACAGTGTGGGCTCGTCACGTTCGTGCCTTGCGAGCGCCCCCCAGAGCCCCGGGCGGCCGGCCTGGGCCCGCCGCGCCTCGGGGACCGCCGTCACCTAGGGCTGGGGCGCGGGCAGCAGGCCGTCAGTCACGAACTGCTGCATGATCGCGATATCGGCAGCGGTCGGCTTCGGGCCAAACGTGGGCATGGACCCGTCGGTCGCGCGAATCACCGCGCATTCGGCGACGGTCAGGTCCTTGCATTTCGCGTACTTGCCGGTCGAGACTTTCACCGCGTCCGTGTACTTCGCGCCAAAGCTCGTGCTCCCGCTGGCGCCGATGGTGTGGCAGCTGCTGCAAAACTGGGCGTAGATCGGCTGCACGTCGGCGTAGGTCACCACGGCGGCCGTGCCATCCGTCGCGTCCGTCGCGTCCGTCGCGTCCGTCGTGTCCGTCGCGTCCGTCGCGTCCACGGTGCCGTCCGTCGCGTCCGTCGCGTCCGTCGCGTCCGTCGCGTCCGTCGCGTCCGTCGCGTCCACGGTGCCGTCCGTCGCGTCCGTCGCGTCCGTGGCGTCCGTCGCGTCCGTGGCGTCCGTCGCGTCCACGGTGCCGTCCGTCGCGTCCGTCGCGTCCGTGGCGTCCGTCGCATCCGCAGTGCCGTCGGTGACGTCTGTCCCTTCAGTGCCGTCGACCAGATCCACCCCGTCGATGCCGTCGACCACGTCGACGCCGTCGGTCCCATCTGTCCCGTCGGCGGCCTCGTCGAACTCCACGCTCAGCGCGTAGCCGACTCCGTCCGCATCCGCCGCCCAGCAGGCGACCTGCAACAGGTAGAAGCCGCCCGCCTTGAGCTCCACCTCGCCGATCTCGCTCGTGCCGACCCCGTCTTCGTAGTTCAGGAGCTGAACTCCATCCGGCTCGGCGTCGGTGAACTCGTAGAGGTACTTGTCGGCGTCGGCGCTGGCGTTCCACTTGAACGTGACCGTGGCACCGACGTCGGCCGCGATGTCGAAGATGAAGCCATCCGAGTCGAAGAGGTACACCGGCTCCGCGGCGCCGTCGTTGCCGCACAGCACCGCCCCCTGGATACAGACGCCAGGCGCGCCGAGCGTACCGAAGTCCTGGAAGGTCTCTTCGTCGTTGTTCGGCTCGAGCTCGGCCTCGGGATCGAGGGGCTCACAACCCACCAGCGGCGGGAAGTCCGCTGCGACCACGTTGCCGCCCGCGCCATCGGCGGCGTCCGCAGCATCAGCAGCATCAGCAGCATCAGCAGCATCAGCAGCATCAGCAGCATCAGCGGCATCCGTTGCGTCTGCGGCGTCGGTGGCATCCGCCACGTCCGTGACATCCGCCGCGTCTGTGGCGTCAGCGGCGTCGGCAGCGTCCGAGGTGTCGACGCCCGCGTCGGCGGTGCCATCGGCGCCATCCGTCGCGTCCGTTGCGTCGGTCTGGTCAGCCCCGCCGTCGAGGGCGTCTACGGCGTCGGTACCGTCGGGGACGGGCTCGACGCGCGTCTCGCCCGAGGTGCATGCCAGGGGGAGCGCAACGCTCACAACGAGGGCCAGGGTGCGGGGGTGTACGAGTGTCTTCACGCGGGTCTCCTGGTTGGACCGTTCCTGGGCGGCGCACGACACAGGCCCACCCACAGGCCAACGCGAACGGGGGAGCATCCGGGTTGTGCGCGCCGGAGTCAACGGCGGAGAGAACCCAGCTTCCGGCTGAGCTCACGGCGCGCAGCGTCCACGCCAGACAGGTCCTCCTGCTGCACCCGGCGGCTTGCCGCAGCCGCCCCTGCGTGGAATCCTGTCGCCGCTTCGCAGCGAACGGCTGCCGCGCACGCAGGGGGAGCCATGGGTCTGCTCGACGACATCGCCAAGGGCCACACCAGCCGTCGCCGGGAGGTGGATGGGCGGGTCGAGGCGCAGAGCAAAGCGGCCGCCGAGGAGGCGCAGCGGCTCGCCGCTGAAGCGAAGCGCCGTGAGGAGAAGCGGGCGGCGTTCGAGGCCTCGATTCAACGCGGGCCGAAGCCGTGGTCGTTCGATGTCAGCCACTCCGTGGGCAGCCTGCACGTCGGCGGCACCTTCGAGTTCGTCAACGCGGAGGAGCTCGACGGCAAGTACGTGGTGGTTCAGGTGAAGATCCCGAAGATGCCAGCCGACCCGCCGCCCACGCTGTGGGCCGCCCGAGACGACGGCAACCCGCCCGCGCCCCCGTACGTGCAGATCGACGAGGCCACCATTCGCGAAGAGATCGCTTATGGCCGGCTCCGCGTCCTGTCCACGATCCCCAAGGCCGCGCCGCCCCCCACGCCGGCTCCGGCGCCGGCCGCCGCTGCAGCCCCAGCTGCGCCGCCACCACCCGCCCGCGTTACGGAGGAGCCCCCCTCCCCCGAGCGCCGCTACACGGCCGCGGACGCGTTCGGCGGCAGCGCCCCGAAGAAGAAGCCCGCGGAGCGCCCGCTGCTCGTGCGCTTCGACGACGACGCGTGAGCCCGTTGGGCCCTCGACCCCTCGACGGTCGCCGGATCCTCCTCGGGGTCACCGGCGGGATCGCGGCCTACAAGAGCCCTGCCCTCCTTCGTGTCCTCCAGAACCTGGGGGCCGACGTCGAGGTCATCGCCACCCGGGCGGCGCTCGAGTTCGTCACGCCGCTCACCCTCGCCACGCTGTCCGGACACCCGGTACGCTCCGAGATCTTCGAGCTCACACCCGCGGGCATCGCCCACACCGAGGCCGCGCGCGGCGTCGACCTCGCGCTCGTCGCGCCCGCCACGGCCGACTTCATCGGCCGCCTCGCCGGAGGGCTCGCCGATCAGCTGCTCCTCACTGCGCTCATGGCCAGCAGCGTGCCCGTGCTCCTGTGTCCCTCGATGAACGTGGAGATGTGGGACAACCCGCTGGTCCAGGCCAACCTCGCCCGCCTGCGGGAGCTTCCCCGCTACCACATCGTCGAGCCTGACGCCGGGTGGCTCGCCTGCCGCGTCGAGGGCAGAGGTCGCCTCCCGGAGCCCGAGGTCATCGCTCGCTACGCGGTGCGCCTTCTCTCCCGCACCGACCTGCGCGGACGACGCGTGGTGGTCACCGCCGGGCCCACACGCGAGCGCTTCGATCCCGTGAGGTTCTTGTCGAACCGCTCCACCGGCAAGATGGGTGTGGCCCTCGCGGAGGCAGCCTGGGAGCGCGGCGCCGAGGTCGTCCTGATCCGGGGCCCCGGGAGCGTCCCAGCCCCCCACGGCGTGCGCGAGGTCGCGATCGAGTCCACGCGCGACCTCTTGGCAGCGGTCCTCGAAGAGACCCGCGAGGCCCACGCGCTCGTCATGGCCGCAGCGCCGGCAGACTTCCGCCCCGCGACGCTAGCGGACCACAAGCTCAAGAAGACCGACGGCGCCACGCTCGACCTGGTCGCGAACCCCGACATCCTGGCCACTCTGGCGCGCGAGCGACCCGGGCTCTTTCGATTGGGCTTCGCCGCCGAGACCCGCGACTTCGAGCGGAACGCGGCGGACAAGGCCGTCCGCAAGGGACTCGACCTCATCTTCGTGAACGACGTCGGCGCAACCGCGACGCGGACGGGCTTCGAGGTGGACACCAACGGCGGCTGGCTGCTCGACGGCGCCGGCGCGCGAGTCGCCGAGATCCCTGTGGCCGCGAAGCACCTCGTGGCCCACAGCCTGCTCGATCACGTGAGCGCCCGAATCGACGGAGGCCACCCCCGATGAACGCGCGGGCCGAACTCTCGTTGCTGGCCGCCGGAGTTCGGCGGATCGCGGAGTGGGACGCCGAGGACGGGCTCATCGGCTATCCCCCGGCCCGAGCGAACGGCTGGCCCGAGCTCGTCACGGCGTGCCGCCTGAAGGCTCCCGAGGCCTTCGCCGCAGCCGCGGCACTCGGCCACGCTTCCGGGGAGGATGCGCCGACGCCTGAAGGGCAGCTGGACGTCGCCCACGCGCCGGCTCAAGACCTCTCCACGGCCCCTGACCTGGCCCCCCCCTCCGAGACGCCGAGCGCCCTGGCTGCCACCCGGCCCACCCTCCCCGCTGTCCGGAGCGAGCTCGGAGACTGCCAGCGCTGCAAGCTCGCAACCTCCGGCCGCACCACGATCGTTTTCGGCGAGGGAGACCCAGGGGCCGAGCTCATGTTCGTTGGCGAGGGCCCGGGCTTCTTCGAGGATCAGACCGGCCGCCCGTTCGTGGGCAAGGCCGGCGAGCTGCTCGAGAAGATGATCAACGCCATGTCGCTCACCCGCGCGGAGGTCTACATCTGCAACGTGGTGAAGTGCCGGCCACCGGAGAACCGCAACCCCGAGCCCGACGAGATCATCGCCTGCCGCCCCTTCCTGCACGCGCAGATCCGCGCGATCCGGCCCAAAGTGGTCGTGGCGCTGGGGAAGTTCGCGGCCCAGGTGCTGCTCGATAGCAGCGAACCCGTCTCGCGGCTTCGTGGCCGGTGGTTCGAGTACGTCCCGAGCCAGCTCGCGGAGCTCGACAGCGCCGCGGTCGCGCCAGTGCGGCTCATGCCCACCTTCCACCCCGCGTATCTGCTGCGCAACCCAGACGACAAGAAGCTCTGCTGGGCCGACCTGAAGCTCGTCATGGGAGAGCTGGGACTGCCGCGGAGCGCGCTGTGACCGTGGACGAGGCCCTGAGGACGCGCCGATCCGTCAAGCACTTCGATCCGGCGTTCGTGCTGGACGACGCGGCGGTCGGCGAGCTCCTGGCGCCCGTGGCCTTCACTCCGACCAGCTTCAACCTCCAACACTTCCGCTTCGTGGTGTCGCGCACGCCCGCCATGAAGCAGGCGCTCGCAGCCGCCGCATACGGGCAAGAGCAGGTGGCGAGCTGCTCCGCGGTGGTCGCGGTGCTCGCCAAGATCCCAGCGCACGAAGACGCCGGAAGGGTCTGGCACGACGCCCCCGAGCCGCTGCGAGACTCGATGACCCGAACCATCGCCGCCTTCTACGGCGCGGCTCCGTCGCTCCAGCGTGACGAGGCGATCCGAAGCGGCAGCCTCGCCGCGATGGCCATCATGCTCCGGGCCACCGAGCTCGGCCTCGACACCTGCCCGCTCATCGGCTTCGACGACGACGCCGCGCGGGAGGTCCTGGGGGTCCCCGTGGACCACATGATCGTCCTCTTGATCTGCGTGGGCCGCGCGCTGCGTCCTGCGCACCCCCGTGTGGGGCGGCTCAACCTGGACGAGTTGATCGTGACCGAGCGGTACGACGGCCAGCCGTTGGTCTCCAGCCCCAAGTGACGCTGAACCCGGAGCGCGGCTTCACGCAGTGGGTGGAGCTCCTCTCCGACGCCCCATTGGACGCGGTGCGGGCAGGCGGCAGCAGCCTCGGCTTTGCGCTGGTCTCGCTCGCCGCTTATCGTGACAAGCCCCTCGACGCGGCCTTCCTCGGCCTCCTCGATCGCGCCTTCCATCGTGCCCGCGAGGCCGGCCTCAAGCTGGTGCTGCGCTTCGCCTACGCCATGCACGCCGGCGAGCCCGACGCCCCGCTCGCTCGAATCCATGCCCACCTCGACGCCCTCGCGCCACACCTCCACGCCAACGACGACGTCATCTTCGTGGTCCAGGCCGGCTTCATCGGCGCGTGGGGCGAGTGGCACAGCTCCACCAACGGCCTCACCTCTCCGCAGGCGATGCGGGCTGTGGCCAACGCCGTGTTGGCCGCCGTCCCGCAGCGCCGCTTCGTGCAAGTTCGCACGCCGGCCATAAAGCAGGCGATCTCGGGGGCCGCGCCGCTCCACGGGGACGCGGCGTTCGGAGGGTCGCCAGCGGCCCGGCTCGGATTCCATAACGACTGCGTCCTCACGGCCAGCGGCGACTCGGGCACCTTCCGCAACGAGGACGACCAGCGGTTCATGGCAGCAGACGCGCGCTTCGTCCCCGTGGGCGGCGAGACCTGCCGCCCGGACTCGCGCAACACGGGTGACGGGGTGCTCAGGGAGCTCGCGCGCTTCCGCTTCACGTTCCTGAACGGCGGTTACCACGAGGCGGTGCTCGCGGACTGGCGACGGCGCGGCATCTACGAGGTGCTCGCGGAGCGCCTTGGCTACCTATTGACGGTGACCGGCGCGCGAAGCACCCACACTGCCGCGGGCCTGCAGCTGGAGTTCGTCCTGGAGAACCGGGGCCTCGCAGCCCCGGTTTACAGCCGGCCGTTGCACGTGGTTGTGGCCCGGGAGGCAGACGCGACCGCGGTGTCGCACGCCGTGCCCCTCGACCTGCGCCAGCTCGGCCCCGGCGAGTCCCGCGCCTTCAGTGTGACGGTGGCAGACCCGGTGGGGGCCTGTGAGGTGGGCCTCGCGCTCCCGGACCCGGCAGAGCGCCTGGCCACACGGGAGGAGTTCGCCGTCCGCCTGGCGGTGGCCCAGGGCTCGCTACCGAGCCGCTTTCAGCGAGGGATCAACTGGCTCGTGAAGCTCTGACCGAGCGGCCCCGGCGAAGCCCCCACAGCGCGAGCGCCGCCAGGAGCCCCCAAGCAGGCGCCGCGCCAGAGGATGCCCCTCGAGCGTCGCAGCCGGTCTGACCGCCGGAGGCGGCCGGGAGCTGAGTCTTCGGGTCGATGCCTCCGGTCGGGCCCTCGTCGCCATCGCCGTTGCCGGCATTGTCGAAGGGCTGGGGCGGCTCCTCGATAGCGCCGTCGACGGCGTCCACGCCGTCACCGGGCGTGGGGTTCACTGGCTCGTCCGTGGCGCCATCCGGAGGCTCAACCGCGCAGCCGTTGTCGTGCGAGCCGTCGCAGTCGTTGTCGATCCCGTCCCCGCAGATCTCGATGGCGGGCTTCGGGGCGTCGCAGCCCTGGAACCGCCCGTTCTGGCAGGTCTCGTAGCCAGTGCCGCACTTGGTGGAGCACGAGCGCGCGGGGATCTCCTCGTCGACCTTGCCATCGCAGTCATTGTCCAGCCCGTCGCAGCTGAGCTCGACCTCCTCGAAGACGTTGACCACGGGACAGACCCACTTGTTGTCCACGCACTCGGGCTCGATCACGCCGCAGACGCCCTTGGACTTGCAGGTGCCCGCCGGCGCAATGTCGCCGGGGAGACACACGCCGCGGGGAGGCGTGATCCAGAGGTCGTTGATCTTCACGCTGAGGCCCTGGGAGCCGTCGAACCAGAGCGGGTTGACGTTCTCGAACATGCCCCCGATCTCCATCGAGTCGATGTGGATCGGCGTGCCACGCGTGGCCTGGAGCACCACGAAGTACTCGTAATAACCCGAGGACTCCTCGTTCTGCTCGTCGTGCGGCAGGAGGTTCAGCTGGTAGCTCATGTGCTCGGCGCCGGAGCTCACCAGCATCTGCCACTTGTAGAGCGTGATGGTGTACTGGCTCGACACCTTGAAGTCGTTGTTGATGTAGCCCTTGGCCTGGATCGTGACCTTACCGTCCGCGCTGAGCTCGGCGACCTCGCCGCCCTCCTTGAACTGCGCCGAAGCCTTGCCGTTGGCGTCTCCCTGCGCGTTGAGCGAGTAGCCGGCGCCGTAGGACTCGGCCACCTGCATGGTCTTGACCGGCTCCCACTTGTAGTTCTCGAACGGGACCGAGAAGTCCCAGCGCACCGCGCCGTGCGCGCCGCCGGGCTCCATCGCGAGCTTCACGTGCTGGCTGGGGCCGTCGTCCGTCCACTGGGCGACCCAGTCGTCGAACCAGCCGTCCGTCTTCGACAGCAGCCAGTCGTCCTGCACGTTCGGGCTGGACTTCACCTTGAGGTGCACGGCGTAGAAGTCGGAGCCACGCGGGATTGAGCTCTCGAACCAGAAGAACTCGGCGATACCCGCCACCTGGTTACCCGACTCGGCGTCCGAGACCCCGAAGTAGAGCGTGGAGCCCTGCCACTGCTGGTACCGGGTGACCCCGTCGGCGTCCGGATACAGGCCCGCCTCAACGGCCCCCTGAACCACGACGTCTTCGTTGCCCTTGAGGATGCGCGCGCCTTGGAAGTTGGTGCCGGTCTCGGACTGGCCGTAGCTCAGCTCCACCTTCTGGGGATTGAAGGTCCAGGTGGCGCCCTCGGACTCGGACTTCGGCTGATAGTCCTTGTTTTTGTCCGACGCGGACCAGTCAACGGCCTCGACCGGTGGCGGCTTCGGGTCCTCTGTCTCGGCCGGCTCGTCCTTGCCGGGATCCGCGGGCGGCGGGTCCGGCTCCGCTACAGCCGAGAGCGGCGCAGCAGCGAGGCAGAGGGCGGCGAGGCGGAGGGGCCAGATCGAGCGGCGCATGGGGGCTCCTGAGACAGTCCGTGTCGGGAGCGAGCAAGAGGCGTGCCGCTCCTCGTGGAGACTATCGGCCCCAGCGTAACACAGCGTCTCGGACGGCGCCGGTTGTTTGCGGGTCTTGGCGACGGGCAGGCCACGACGTCCCCAATACGGACGAGTACGGACGAGCCGCCTGGGTGACAGCCAGGGAACACCTCGGCTAGGATCGCGGCTCCTCTGAACGGAGCACCTTCTTGAGCACCACGTTGTCAATGTGGCTGGGCATCGCCTTCGTCGGCCTGGCTGTCTTCGCCACCATCCTTCAGGCGTGGCTCTGGAGCTTCCCGATGGTCCCCGATCCGGGGGGGCCGGACCCCAACGGGCGCTCGACCGCCCCGAGGTTCTGGACGCTCATGCACCGCGTCGCCGGGGGCCTGTACGTGCTGATCTACGTGGTGCTCATGTGGGAGATGGTCCCGCGCCTCTGGGAGTACCAGGTCGAGCTGCCGTCGCGCACGGTGATGCACGCCGTCATGGGCATCCTCATCGGCGTGCTGCTGGCCGCGAAGATCTCGGTCATCCGCTGGTTCCAGCACTTCGGCAAGTCGCTCCCCGCCCTCGGCCTGGGGCTCCTGGCCTGCACGCTGGTGCTGGGCACGCTGTCGATCCCATTCGCCGTGCGGGCTCACGACTTCGGCGCCCTCATGAGCACCGACAACCTCGACCGGGTGCGCCGAGTGCTCCACGAGCTCCCGTGGGGGGCGAAGCCCAACATCGAGGAGCTGGTGCAGCGCGACGCCATGGCCACCGGTCAGCGCGTGCTCGCGGGGAAGTGCACGGACTGCCACGACATCCGGACGATCCTGCAGAAGCCTCGCTCCGGCGAGTCCTGGTACGACGTGGTCGTCCGCATGGCCAAGAAGCCCACGCTCGGCGACCCGATCACGGACGCGGAGGTGGCCGCAGTCACGAGCTACCTCGTGGCGATCAACCGGGACATCCAGGCGTCCTCGCGCATGAAGCGCGCCCAGGAGACTGCCCAGGCCGAGTCGTCGGCCGGCGTTGAGAAGGCCGCGGCCGCAGCCCCCTCGGCGGTGCCCGTGGACCTCGCGAAGGGCAAGGAGCTCATCCAAAAGAAGTGCACCGACTGCCATGACATGTCGGAGGTCGAGAAGCATGGCGGCGACACGGCCGAGGGCTGGGCGAAGGTGATCCAGCGCATGGTCACCGATCAGGGCCTCGAGCTCACGGACGCCGAGTCGAAGCTCATCATCGACACGCTCGCCGCGACCTACCCGAAGAAGGACACGACCGCTGCCAAGAGCGCCGCGCCGGCAGCCGACGGGGCCGCGCCCGTGGCGGAGACAGGAGCTCCCGCAGCCGAAGCAGCGGCGCCCGCAGCCGAAGCAGCCGCGCCCCCAGCCGAAGCAGCGGCGCCACCAGCCGAAGGGGCCGCGCCCCCAGCCGAAGCACCGGCGCCACCAGCCGAAGGGGCCGCGCCCGCCGCGGAGGGGGCCGCACCGGCTCCGCAGTAGCCCGGCGCCGTCAGCGCAGGGGGTCGAGTGACGTCGGCCCCTCCATGATTCGAGCCCGCGCCGGGCTCCCCACCAGATACGCCGCCCGCTCCTCCGCGTTCTCCGTGAGCGCGTCGGCGCGGGCCACAATCCGCTCCACAGCGGCGTGGCGCCGCGTTTGCGCCTCCATCGTGAGCCCGGCCAGCTCGAGCAGCTCCACCTCGCAGGCGAGCAGCTCGGCCTCGAGCTCTGGCCGGTGACCGCTGCCCTCCATGAGCCGGCGGGCCGCCCGCGCGCACTCGAGCCCCTCGGCCCACTGGTCGCGCGCCCGATGTACGAGGGCGCGAACGGTGAGCGCGCTCGCCTCCTCCGTGGAGCCGCGCACCTGAGGCAGCGCCGCTTCCGCGTCGGCTTGCGCGCCGTGCAGATCGCCCTCTTGGAGACGCGCGAGCGCTCGATGGTAGAGCGCGGCCCCAACCAGCCGCGTCTGACCCAGGCGCTCGCCCGCGGCCAGGGCCACCGTTTGCTTCTCGAGCGCCTGCGCTACCCGGCCGCGGCGTAGATGCACCACGCCGAGGTTGTGGAGCGCATATCCCAGCGCCACCTCGTTGCCGAGCCGCCGGGCCTTCTCCAGCACGGCCTCGAGGCGCACCTCGGCGGACTCGAGGCGCCCGAGCTCCAGCTCGTCTGCTGCGAGCGTGGTCAGGACCTCGAGCGCGCGCCGCGCGTCGCCCGCCGTCTCGCACGCCGCCAGCGCGGCGTCACCCAGTGCGCGCGCGACCGCCGGCTTGTCTGCGTACCCGGCCACGAAGTAGCGCGTGTGGAGCGCACGCGCCCGGGCGCTGGGGTCTTCGCCGGCGGCCTCGAGGGCGCGCTCGGCGATCGGCCGGGCATCGCCGAGCTGGCCAGTGCACACCTGGACGGCCTGCATCGCCAGCGCGCGCGAGAACGCGATGCGGTCACCCATCCCCGCGACCAGCACCGCCGCGCGGGCGAAGCCGTCACGGCTGTCGACGTGCCGGCCCTCCCATTGAGCGATCGCGGCCGTCCAGTAGTGCCACTCGGCGTCGAACGCCGTAGAGCCACTCACCGCGACGGCGGCCAGTGCCGCGTGCTCGGTCCGGGCCGCGGCGACGTCGCCGCAGCGCACCACCACTCCGAGGCGCTCCAACCGCACAGCGGCCTCCAGTGGACCGCCCTCGGCCAGGGGCAACGCGCGATCGAGGCCCGAGCGGGCGGCGCGGAGGTCTCCGCCGGAGAGCGCGGCGCGGGCGGCGTCGAGCCAGAGCGGGATCGCCTGCTGACCAAGGCCGCCGAGCGTCAGGTGATGCGCCGCATCCGCTGCTTGCCCGGGCCTCCCGGCGTACAGCTGCCCGATCCGCCCGTGGATGTCGCGGCGCTGCGCCTCGGTGAGGCCAGCGTACGCCACGTCTCGCAGGAGGCCGCAGCGGAAGTGGTAGCTCGCGGGATCCGACCGACTCCGTCGCCGCTCCAGCTGGACGAGGTCGTCTCGGAGGAGCCGGTCGACCACGTGCGAGGCCTCCGCGAGACCCACGGCGACCAACGAGTCGACCTCGAAGCGCACGCCGAACGCCGCCGCCACCCGTACGCCGTCGCGGACGTGCCGGGGGAGCGGGTCCAGCCGCGCCTGAACCGCCTCCTCCACGGTCAAGGGCACGGAGCCGATCGACTCCGCTCCCGCCGCGGCCAGCTGCTCGATGAACAGGGGGTTACCGCCGGCCTGGGACGCGACGCGCTCCGACGCCTCCGGGGACAGCCCCAGCGCCGCGCACAGCTCCAAAGAGACCCGGCGGTCCAGCTCCCGAAGCGACACGCGCCGCAGCGCCGAGCCAGCGAGGAGCCCCGGCCGCTCCGCCGCGAAGTGGTCCCGCGCCGTGGCCATCAACACCAGCGGCTGATCACGCAAGCGGGCGAGCAGCGCGTCGATGAGCTCCAGGCTCGGCGTGTCCGCCTCGTGCAGGTCCTCCAGGACGAGGACCAGCGGCGCGTTCAGGAGCGCCGCCTCGAGGAGGTCTCCCACGGCCAGCAGCAACCGATCCCGCGCCGCCTGCGCGTCCGTGAAACGCCCTCCGCCGGGTGTCCCGGGGCTCAGGAGGTTGTCGAGGACCTCGGCGCCCAGCGGTCCGGGCTCGAGGTCGTCCCTGGGGAGGCCGCGTACGAGGTCGGCGAGAAGGCTCCAGCTGGCGTAGCGCCGCACGGTGTCGCCCCGCGCAAACGCGAAGACGTGCCCGCGTCCCAACGACTCAATGGCCGACACGGCGGTCGCGACGACGCGGCTCTTCCCGATCCCGGGTGGTCCGAGGAGGAGCACCCCGGCCGCCGGCTCGCCGTCGACCACGCGCTCGACCAGGAGGCGCAGGTCCAACAGCTCCGAGCTGCGCCCGACGAACGGGCTCACCACCGTCGCCTGCTCTTCGGAGAGCTCGCGGACCACCCTATCCCCACTGACCGCGAAGCGGCCGCGAACGCGGCGCCATGTCTCGGCGTCCACGCGCACGCCCGGATCCGAAGTGACCGCCGTGACCGAGTCTCCTGAGAGCGCCGGTGAAGAGTCAGAGCGTGTGGTGCCCACTCCGATGCTGCGCGCGGCGGCCTCACAACGAAGCGCGGCCCGCACCGCCCGCTCCGCCTCGTCGCCGGCCGAGCGCTCGCCCCCAAAGACCCCGATCACCTGGTCGCCGGAGACCGTGGCCTCTCCGCCTTGGGCTTCGATCGCCGCTACGACCTCTTCCCGGCTCGTGACCCCGCTGGCAAGCAACACCGTCACGACCCGGCGATCCGCGCCCAGGCGGAGCTCCCCAGGCCTCGAGCCGGGCCGCCCGCCGGGCTGGGCTGCGGATGCCGTAGCCCCCGAAGTCGGGGCGCCTGCGCCCTCCGCCAGGGTGGCTGGCGACGACCAGATCCCCGCTGGCGCTCCCGACGCTCTGTCCGCGGCGCCGAAGGACGCGCCCGAGCCGGCCGTGGACTTCCCGGGCCCACCGACCGTCAGCGCGGAGCCGAGCGCGCGCAGGCCCTCGATGAACGCCGCCATGGAGCCCAGCCGCTGCGCGGGCTCGCGCACCAACGCCTGATGGACCAGGGCCGCGAGCGCGGGCGACACCTCCGGCCGCTCGGCCTCGAGCCGCGGGACCTCCTCGGTGAGCGCGCGCACCAGGACCTCGATCGGCGATCCCCGTCCGAAGGGCGGGCTCCCGGTGAGCATGTGGTAGAGCACGGCGCCGAGCGCGTAGACGTCGCTCCGCACGTCCACTCCCCGCTCGCCGCGCGCCTGCTCCGGGGCCATGTACGCCGGCGTGCCCAGCACCTCTCCTGTACGCGTGACCCGAGTGCTCTCGGCGTCGGCGGCCACGGCCAGCCCAAAGTCGAGCAGCTTGACCACGGGCCGCTGCGCACCCGGCGGGGCGTGCAGGAACAGGTTCGACGGCTTCACGTCTCGGTGGACCAGGCCGAGCGCGTGCGCCGCGTCCAGCCCCAGCGCCGCCTCCAGCGCGAGCGCAGCGGCCTCCTCGATGGAGAGGCGACCGGTTCCGAGGACGGCCGCCAGATCCTGCCCATGCAGGCGCTCCATCACCAGGAAGAGCCTGCCGCCCTCCGCAGCGCCGTAGCTCAACGCGGCTGCGACGTTGGGGTGCCGGAGTGAGAGCATCGCGTGGGCTTCGCGCTCGAAGCGCCGCCGCATGGGCTCGGTGCAGCGCTCGCGCGCCACCACCTTGACCGCCACCTCGCGGCCAGTGGCGTCGTCGACGCCGGCATATACGGCGCCCATGCCGCCGCTGCCGAGCAGGCCGCCGAGGGTGACGCCGGGGATTTGGAGACCCACCACCACGGGCGCAGCCTGCGACGCCGTGTGCGTTTAGGCAAGGAGCCACGCGTGCACCGGTCAGACCGCCCGGAAGTTCTCCCGGTCGAAACGCCGGAGGCGCAGCCAGTACTCGAACGTGAACCCTGGCCAGGCGGTGGTGTTGCGCCCGGACCGGCTGAGATACCAGCTCTTGCACCCCCCGCTGTTCCACACCGTGCGACTGAGCCGCTGCTCGAGGAAGCGATTCCAGGCGTCCTGCGCCTCCGGCCTCACCTCGAGGCCGCGGAGGGAGTCGAGCATTTGCCGTACACCTGCTGCTACGTACGGATATTGGCTCTCCATCATGAACACCATGGATGTGTGCCCCTGCCCGGTGTTGGGGCCGACCATGAAGAAGAGGTTCGGGAAGCCCGTGACGGCAGTCCCGCGATGCGCCTCCGAGCCGTCGCGCCAGGCGTCCTCGAGCCGCCGGCCGTGCGCCTCTATCTCGAACGGCAGGGGGGCCTCGGCGGCCTCGTAGCCGGTGGCATAGATCACCACGTCGGCCGCGTGATGCTGGCCGTCTTCAGTGAGCACCCCCGACTCGTCGAACGCTAGAATGGGCTCGGTCACCAGCGACACGTTGGGCCGCGTCAACGCCGGGTAGAAGTCGTTCGAGATGATCATGCGCTTGCAGCCCAGCCGGAAGCGGGGGCGCAGCTTCTCCCGTAGCGCCGGGTCGGCCACCTGCGCATCGAGGTGACGGAGCGCGCGGGGCTCGGTGAACCACTCGTGGAGGCGCGGCTCGAAGACGTGCCCCGCAGCGATGAGCTCCATGAGCCAATAGAGCGACCACCGAAGCGCGCGGTGACCGCCCGGGACTCGATCGACGCTCTCGAGCTGCTCGGCGTCTCGCAGCTGAAACTTGGGGATCACCCACCCGGCGGTGCGCTGGAACACCGTGAGGTGGCCCACCCGGTCTGCGATCGCCGGCACCAGCTGAGCGGCGCTGGCCCCCGTGCCGACCACGACGACGCGCCGACCGCGCAGGTCCAAAGTGGGATCCCAGCGCGCCGAGTGCACCTGCACCCCGCGGAAGCGCTCGGCCCCCGGGAAGCGCGGCGTGATTGGCACGCGGAGCGCGTGTCCAGAGGCCGACACGAGCACCCTCGGGGCGTAGCACCGCGCCACGGCCCCGCGCTGCCCCCCCTCGGCGGCCTGCTCGGTCTCCACGCGCCAGCGCGCGGTGAGCCCGTCCCAAGACGCGGAGCGCACGTCCACGCCCAGCTGGAGGTGGCGCCTCACATCAAACGTGTCCGCGCAGCGCTCGAGGTAGGCCTGCAGCTCGTCATGCGGGGCGTAGAGCCCAGACCAGCCGTGTGGCGTGGCGCGCGACCGAAAGGGCTGGAGCGCGAAGGAGTACGAATAAAGCGGCGTGGGCACATCGCAGGCGACGCCGGGGTAGATGTTGTCTCGCCACGTCCCTCCGAGGCGGCTGCCGCGCTCCAGCACCACCACGTCGTCTATCCCGGCGCGCTTCAGCTGGCGCGCTAGCCCGAGGCCCGCGAAGCCGGCGCCGACGACGAGCACGTCGCAGCGCCGGACAGCGCCGGGGTCTACCACTTGCGAAGCCACCGACCGAGCAGCCCGACGCCGCGCGTGCTCACGCCCGGGGCGGCGCGTTTCAGCCGCCACGCCCAGCGAGCGTCCGCCATGGGGAGCACGTGGAGCGTCCCGGTGTCCACAGCGGCCAGCGCCGCGTCGGCCACCACCCCGGCCGTGGGACCGCTGCGCACCCTGCCCTGCGCGAACTCCTTGGCCCCCGCGTTCACGAAGCGTCCAGAGCTCACGATGTTGGTCTGAAAGAACGACGGGCACAGCACCGTGACGCCCACACCCGAGCCGACGAGCTCGGCGTGGAGCGTCTCGGACAGAGAGATGACGCCGGCCTTCGCGACGTTGTAGGCCGCCATGTCCGGCGCATTCACGATCCCCGCCACCGAGGCCACATTGAGCACGTGGCCGTGGCGCTGGGCGCGGAGCCGCGGGACGAACACGTGGCAGCCGTGGACCACGCCGAACAGGTCCACCTCGAGGGTCCAACGCCAGTCGGCCAGAGAGAGCTCGCCGACACGGCCCGCGCTGGACACGCCAGCGTTGTTGACGAGCAGGTCGACCGTGCCGGCGGCCGCCTCGGCCAGGGCCTCGACGTCCTCGAGCCGGGTCACGTCGCACCGGGCGGCGCGCACCTCGCGGGCTCCCTGTACCTGTTGGGCGGTCTCCTCAGCCGCCTCGAGCGAGACGTCCGAGACCAAGACCCGGCCCCCTCGGCGTCCGAGGGAGAGCGCCAGCGCGCGGCCGAGTCCCCCGCCGGCGCCGGTGACCACCGACCAACCCGTGTTCATCGCTAGTCCTCCTCGAACTCGTCGGCTGATCCTCCCACGAAACCGGGTCCCGCCCTCGGCCTGACTGCGGAGCCACCGACGCTTGGGCGATGATTCGCGGCAGCCGCCGCGTAGAGGAGCACCGACGTGAACGACGCCACGTTCAACGACTCGAGCCCATCCGACGGTAGCGCCACCCGCTGATCCGCGAGCCGCCGGATGGACGGGCGGATCCCCTGCCCTTCGCTGCCCACCACGAGCGCCACCGGACCCGAGAGGTCGGCCTCCGCGAGGTGCGTGTGCCCCCCCACGATCGAGGCGACGATGCGGTAGCCGCGCGCCTTCAGGGACTCGACGGCGGCGACGAGGCTCGGCGCCTGCACGATGGGCACCCGCGCGGCGGCGCCCGCAGCCGTCCGCTCCACCACGGGGCTCACCGGCGCCGACCGATCCATGGGCACCACGACCGCCCCGACCTTGAAGAACGCCGCCGAGCGCAGGATCGCGCCGAAGTTCTGGGGATCGGTGACGCCGTCCACGATCAGCACCGTGTCTCCGCTGCACGCCTCGAGCTGCGCGTAGGGAAACGGTCGTACCTCGGCGGCGACGCCCTGGCTGTTCCGCTGACCCGCGAGGCGCTCGAGGTCCGCGCGTGCGATGGCGCGGACCGAGATACCGCGCTCACGCGCCCGGTCGATGAGGCGCCGAACGCGGTCGTTGGCACCGGGGCCCACGAGCAGCGCGCTGATCCGGGGCGGCTCGGCGTCCAGCCACTCCTCGACCGCATGGATCCCGACGAGGGTGTCGCCCTTCATGACTCGAGCACCGCCCGGAGCCCCGCGACCGGGTCCCGTGCGCCGGTGATGGGTCGACCGACCACGAGCAGGTCGGCGCCCGCCGCGAGGGCCGCGGACGGCGTGGCGACACGCTGCTGGTCACCCAGCTCCGCGCCCGGCGGCCGCACCCCGGGCGTCACCAAGAACGCCGTGGGGACAGCGACCCGCACGGCAGCCACCTCGAGCGGTGAGCACACGATCCCGTCAGCGCCAGCGCGGACCGCGGCCTCGGCGAGCCGAACCACCTCACCCTCCGGTGCCTCGAGGCTGGTGAGCACCGTGACGGCGATGACCTGGGCCCCACCTGCGTGCTCCCGAGCGGCGGCGACCATGGCCGCCCCGCCCGAGGCGTGCACGGTGAGCAGCTCCACGCCCAGCGCAGACACGGCCCGCGCCGCGAGCCCGACCTGATGCGGGATATCGTGCAGCTTCAGATCGAGGAAGACGCGGCCGCCGTGGCGCTGGACGGCCTCGACGGCGCGCACTCCCTCGCGACAGAAGAGCCCAAGGCCCACCTTGAACCAAGTGACGCCGGCGGGGCGGAGGATGCCCGCCAGACGATCGACGTCGGCGAGCGTGTCCACGTCCAGCGCGACCGCGATGCGGGTGACGTCCAGACGGCGGGTGTCCGCGGGGGTCACCCGCCGAGCCCCTTCCGCGCGGCCTGGACGCGCGCGACGATCGTCGCGATCGCGTCAACGCGCGGGAGGTTGAGGCGTTCGCCGGAGCGACGGTCCTTGAACTCCACCACGCCCTGATCCAGCCCGCGGCGCCCCACCAACACCTGGAGGGGGTGGCCGATGAGGTCGGCGTCGGCGAACTTCTGCCCGGGACGGAGCTCTCGGTCGTCCCAGAGCACGTCCACGCCCTCGGCGCGGAGGCCCTCGTACAGCTCGCGAGCCGCCGCGACCACGCCCTCGTCATCCCACTGGAGCCCGAGGATCGCGACCTCGAAGGGCGCGATCGGCAGCGGCCACTTCACGCCCTGCGCGTCGTGGTTCTGCTCCACTGCGGCCGCCATGATTCGGCTCACGCCAATGCCGTAGCAGCCCATGACCATGGGTCGCTCGGCGCCGTCCTTGTCGAGGAAGTTGCACTGCATGGGCAGCGAGTACTTGGTCCCCAGGAAGAAGACGTGCCCGACCTCGATCCCCCGGAAGAACGCGAACGCGCCCCCGCAGCGCCCGCAGGGATCGGCCGCGCCTGCCATGGAGAGGTCCAGGGTGTCTCCGAGCGCCGGGAGATCCGAGCGCTCCGCGTGGCGAAGGTGAACGTCTGCCTCGTTGCCGCCGCAGACGAAGTCGGTGAGCGTGCCGACGCTGTCGTCAGCCACCACGCGCAGCTTGGCGGCGGCCGCTGGCAGCTTGATCGGGCCCATGAAGCCCGCGACCAGGTCGTGGGTGGGCTCGACGTCGAGTCGGATCCACTGGGCCTTCAGCGCCGACTTGAGCTTGACCTCGTTGAGCGTGCGGTCGCCCCGAATGAGGACGAGCACAGGGCCCGCGTCGGTGTCGACGTACAACGTCTTCAACACCTGCGCCGGCGTCACGCCGAGGAAGCGGGATACGTCCTCGATCGAGCGCTTCCCGGGCGTGGCGACGGCTTCGAAGCGGCCACCGGCGGCAGCAACCGCGGGGCTCGTGCGCTGGACCTCGGCCTTCTCGACGTTGGCCGTATAGCCGCAAGCGGCGCAGGACACGATGGAGTCTTCGCCGGTATCGGCGAGCACCTGGAACTCGTGGCTGCGGGAGCCGCCGATCGCCCCGGTGTCGGCCTCGACCGGCCGGAACGCAAGGCCGCAGCGCTCGAAGATCCGGTTGTAGGCATCGAACATCGCCTGGTAGGTGCGTGTGGCCCCCGCCTCGTCGGAGTCGAAGCTGTAGCCGTCCTTCATGATGAACTCGCGGCCGCGCATGAGGCCCGCGCGCGGCCGGATCTCGTCACGGAACTTGTTCGCGATCTGGAACAGGTTGACCGGGAGCTGCCGGTACGAGCGGACGTCGCGGCGAACGAGCGAGGTGATGACCTCTTCCGCCGTGGGCGAGTAGCAGAAGTCGTTGCCCTTGCGATCTTTGAAACGAAGGAGCTCGGGGCCGTACTTCTGCCAGCGCTCGGACTCCATCCAGAGCTCCGCGGGCTGCACGGTGGGCAGCAGCACCTCTTGCGCCCCTGCGCGCTCCAGCTCCTCCCGGATGATCCGCTCGATCTTGGAGAGCGTCCGGATGGCCAGCGGCAGGAACGAGTAGATCCCCGCGGCTTCCTTGCGGATGAAGCCCGCGCGCGTGAGCAGCGCGTGGCTCGGCACCTCGGCCTCCTTGGGGGCCTCTTTCAGGGTGGGGGCGTGGAGGACGCTGTGACGCATTCGGAGCCTCGTTGGATTGGCGTACGTGGGCGCCGCCCGCCTCGGAAGGAGCTCGCGAGCGCGAGCGCCACCTTGGACGGGAAGCGCGGTGTCTTGGGCCGTCCCCTGGGATCAGGGGACTCTGCTAAGGGAGCGGCTCGAAGAGCGCCCCGCTCGATCGGAGGCGATAAACGCGGGCCGCGCGTTGGGGCTCGCCGTGTTTGTCAAATCCACGCGTGCTGATCAAGCCCCCGTCGATCAGCTCGGGAACACCGTCGCGAGACAAGCGGCTGGCAAGGAGCAGCCCGTCGTGCCCGACGGCCTCGAGGACGGTGGCGGGATGGCCCACCGCGCGGGCGATTCGCTCTGCGGCGCGCGCGACGGTGGGGCTACGCGCCGGGTCCCACTCGACCCCGACCCACAGCCCCTGCAGGTAGCGGCGGTCCTCCTCCGGGAGGGACGCGGCCTCGCGCCACTCTGAGGGGGCGATTAGCTGCACCCGGCGCATCTCGCCTTGCGGTCCGGGCCGCCCTGTGCCCGCCGTAACCAGCCCGGCCGCGGCGAGATAACGCGCCACCGCGCCGCCGCGTTGCGGGGCGTCGCCCAGGATCACCACGTCCGGTCGCCGACCGGCGACTCGCGCGGCCTCCTTGGCGAGATCGGTGGCTCCGTGCGGGTAGCTGACCACGTCTACCAGCGCGAGCCCGCTCGACTCGATGGCCGCGCGCGCGGCGCGAGCCACCGCGAGGCCGTAAGGGTGGTCGCCCGTGAGCACCACGAAGCGGCTGCCGCCACGGGATCGCGCTGTAGTCACGCACGCGAGGAGCTCGGCCGTCCGACTGGGGCCCATCCGATAGACCCCGGGGGTGGGCGCAGTTGCGGGCTCCACGTCCAGGCGGACCACCGGCACCTGCCGGGCAGCGGCCGCTTCGACCGCGGGCGCCACGGAGGCCCGGTCCACAGGGCCGAGGAACGCGCTGGCGCCACGGCGAGCGAGCCTTGAGACGGCGCTACCGGCAGGCTCGGCGGCGGTATCGGCCACCCACACCACCTGCCCTTCCTCGAGCGCCGCGAGCGCGCCGTCCAGCACGCGCCGGCCCAGCGCTTCGAGCTTGCCGCTGAGCGGGAGCAGCAGCGCAACCGGGCCACGCGTCCCGGCGCCACTCGCGGCCGAAGCCTCTTCGAGCGCGCGGGCCTCGAGCCACGGTGCCGACGGGCGCCCGGGCTGAGCGCCGAGGAGGCGCGACGCGACGCCGTCATCCAGCCCGTGGACCAGGGCCGAGATACGCGAGGCGATGAGCGCGGACTCCGGCCCCTCGGGGCGCGGCATCAGCTGCGCGGCCTCGTAGGCGAGGAGCGTAACCTCGGGCGGGGCCCCCGCCGCGTGGAACGCCTCCGCGAGCGGCAACGTGAGGTCGCGACCGAGGAGCTCAGGGCGTGCCAGCGCGCCCTGGAGATAAGGCAGCGCCTCGGCGCCGCGCCCGGCAGCCACCAGGGCGAGGCCCTCTCGGCAGCGGCTGTCGATCATCTCCAGCGTGCCACGCTCGAGCGGCGTCGCGCTCGCGAGCCGCCCCGGCAAGACGCACGCCGCGGCGAGCGGCGACCAAACGAGCAGCAGCAGGAGGCGCAGGGTGAGCACCGCGGCTCCTTACCGCCCCGCCGCCCGCTTCGCAACCTCGCCGGGGTGCATGGGAGGGTTGCTCGGGCTTCTCCCGCCCCGGTCCTTCGGGTACGGTCCGCACCATGCGCGAGATCGTCACCATCCATCGTCACCTCGTCGAGACCCAGCCCGCGGGCGCAACCGGGGAGCTCTCCAGCCTGCTCGGCACGCTCGCGCTCGCCGCCAAGATCATCAGCCGCAACGTCAACAAGGCGGGGCTGCTCAACGACGTCCTCGGGGCCACCGGCTCCACGAACGTTCAGGGCGAGCGCGTCATGAAGCTCGACGAGCTTGCGAACGAGACGATCACCGCGTGTGTTCGTTACAACGGCCTCGTGGCCGCCATCGCCTCGGAGGAAGACGACGGGATCGTGCCGCTGCCCAGCGGCAGCGCCAGCGGCAAGTACGTGCTGTTCCACGATCCGCTGGACGGGAGCTCCAACATCGACGCCAACGTGGGGATCGGGACCATCTGGGGAATCTACCGGCGCCCGGAGATCGGGTCGGCGGCCACCGAGCAGGACTTCATGCAGCCCGGCCGAAATCTGGTCGCCTCCGGTTACGCGATCTACGGGTCGTCCACCATGTTCGTGTACGCCGTGGGCGGCGTGGTCTCGGGCTTCACGCTCGACCCCGAGTACGGCGAGTTCGTTCTGAGCCACCCGAACATCCAGACCCCCGACGTCGTGAAGTGTTACTCCATGAACGAGCGGAACGCTGCGGACTGGTCACCTGGCGCCCAGGCCTTCCTGGAGACGCTGAAGTCCAAGGAGCCTCGCTACAAAGGCTCGACGGCGCGGTACATCGGCTCGCTCGTCGCCGACTTCCACCGGAACCTCCTCTACGGCGGCGTCTTCCTTTATCCGGAGGACAAGAAGTCGCCCGACGGGAAGCTCCGGCTCCTGTACGAGGCCATCCCGCTGGCCGGCGTGGCCGAGGCCGCGGGGGGCAGCGCCACCACGGGCAAGACCCGGATCCTCGACATGGTGCCCACGGGGATCCATCAGAGGGTGCCGCTCTGCATCGGCAATGCGGAAGAGGTGGCGCTCTACGAGCGCCTCGTGAAGGGCTGAGCCACGCGCGACCCGGAGGCCGCCAGGCGCCGCCGCGGGACCCGGCGAAGCCCGGACGTCAGGAGACGGCGCTGGGAACGAACAGGCTGAAGGTGGCGATCTTGGCCCGGAAGGTCTCTCCGCTGGAGCGGACCATCCCGTAGCTCCCCTCCATCGACCCGAACTCAGTCCGCAGGGGACAGAAGCTGGAGTACCGGTGCGTGGCGCCCGGCTCGATCACCGGGGTCTCCCCGATGACGCCGACGCCCTCCACCTTCTGCTCAGCCCCCGTCGCATCCCGGATCACCCAGTGGCGGGTGAGCAGCTTGACCGGTGCAGGGCTCTCGTTCCGGATGGTGATGTCGTAGGTGAACATGAACTGCCGAACGGTGGGATTGGACCGCTCGCGGAGGTATCGGCTCTTGACCTGGATCCGGACGCCGTCCGTGACTGCCTCTGAGTGTCCAAGTCCTGCCATCAAACCGGCTCCTCGGCCCGCGCCGCGTTCAAGGCCCGAATGGTGAACGACCCCCAAGTCTCCGTCAAACGGGCCCTTTCGGGAGCACGACTTACGGCGACTCGGTGAACTCGTAGGCCACCCCGGCGGCGGCCAGCGCCGACGCCACCGCGTACCGCGCGTCGAGGGGGACCACCGAGAACGTGGTGGCGGTGGCTCGGAGGGCCGCGAGCGAGACCTTGGTCACTCCGGGGACCTTCACGAGCGCCTCGCGGAAGCGAAGCCGGGTCTCGGCGTTCCCCGCAATGGCGAGGCGAACCCAGAGCGCGGGGGTCTCGGCGCTCCCGGCGATCGCGTCGGGGATCACGTTCATGGCGTCGATCAGGAGGAGCTGGCGCGCCGTCTCGAGCGCTTCGCCAACGCCCGCGCCGAACCCGTCGCGGGTCACGGAGACCTCGCCGAGGCTCGCCCCGTCCGCCCGTACCAGGTGGAGCTTCAAGTGAGCCCGGTACCTGACCACCCCGAGCCCGGTGGGAGCCTCGGCCTTCTCCATGCGCACGCTGCCGACGGCGGAGATGTCTGCGTCCACAGCCGAAGCGATGTTCGCGCCATCGCGCGCGGTGAGGTTGGGGCGGGCGAAGCTCCCGTGCACCGCGGCCTCCTCGCAGCGGTCCAGCACGTGCAGCTCTCGCCGCTCGAGCTGGGCACCGAGCGCATCGGCGAACGGCTGCGGATCGCGCGCGCCGCACTGCCACCAGAACCTGGGGGCGCCCTCGAGGCGCTCCTCGGAGATGAGCAGGACCAGCCTGGGACTGGCCGCGGCGGCCACCGAATGGAGCGCGGCCAACGCAACGAGCACGGCGCACCTCACTCGGGCGCTTCCCAGAGCGAGACCGCAGATACGCGCTCCGGCGGACACTCCTTCTTCACCTTGGGCCGCTTCAAGCTCTCGAAGGGCCCGCCACGCCGCTCGTCGGCCGGAACGGCCACCCGGGCCCAGACCTTCTTCCGAAACGGCGGCTCGCTGGTCGCCTCGGAGTACGAGGCGTACCAGGGCCTCGCAAGAACGCGCGTGGCTCGCCGCTCGCACAAGGTGAGGGCATCTGGCCCGCCTTCGAACTCGGAGAGCTGAACCCGGCTCTCCCGAAGCGGGCCGATGCGACCGGTCTCGACGTGGTAGCGAGTCCACGGTGGCACCGCCACCTCGATGGCGCCGCCGTTCCAGAGCACCCGGTAATAACCCGCGGGCACCAGCGCCAGGGACGTGGCCCCCTCGGTGCTGACCCGAGTGACCACCGCGCCGCCGGGACCGCTCAGGGGCTGGAGGGCCAGCTCGAACGAGGCGCTCCAGATACGACAGGCGTCCAGCACCTGCGCCACCGCGGGCTCCACCGTCACCGCGACGAGGCCCATGGGGACCACCGAGGTGAGGCCGGGCTCCACGTTGAGGCGCACACGGTTGGCGTCGGCGCGCTCGGTTCCGATCTCCACGACCACGACTCCGGCGGGCACCGCGATCAGCGCTCCAGGAGCGAACGCCCCGTCCACGCCGGGCCCCACCACGGCCGCTCGGGGCTCGCCAGCGCTGATCCACACCCGGGTATCCGAGACGCCCGGCTGGCCGACTGCCTTGCCGCGCAGCTCCGGGACGAGGACCGCCCCGGGCTCCAGGCACGAAGCGAGCGCGGCGAGGACCGCGATCATCTCACTCCCACTCGATCGTGGCGGGTGGCTTGGACGAGATGTCGTAGACCACGCGGCTCACGCCC
>SXGT01720655.1_pt1 | contig 46611 bp, 33 predicted proteins | sample 3176221 | NCBI WGS metagenome assembly SXGT01 (sample SAMN11356862, study PRJNA531348) | freshwater metagenome | isolation source: freshwater sample F1-120 | place: China: Fuxian Lake, Yuxi | collected 2017-12-25 | reverse complement strand
GACGAACAGTCGTCTCTTCCTGGAGACGAGTTCCGTATCCTCCTGCTAGTATCGCAACGCGCATGGCGTGTATTTCCATCCTTGGAAGTGTGCTCCCACTGGGGAGCGTTCATCGACGATGTCCCTATCGTCGATTTGGGGAGAGACTGTAGTTCGATTGGCAAAGGTCGGCAAGAGGAGTTTTATGGGAACCCGCGAAGACGGCGATGAAGTGTACGGAATGGAAGTCATTATCGCGAAAGGGAGACGAAGAGCCGGGCAATCTGGTCAGTGAAAGCAAGATACAATTTCCGTGCTACGCAGAACGCTTACCGTCCCAGAGAATTAGCTTGGGGATAGGGACCTTGAGACCCATGACAGAGCCGTAGCGCTGCTGGAGGCCGGTGAAATTTTCCTGCAGGAAGGCATATAGGTCCGCGGGCGGGTTGTAGTGCAGGTATTCCTCGACATACTCGCCCATCAGGCGGTCGTACTCCTGCTGGCTGTGAGTATGGACGTGATAGCGGCCGGTCATGCGACGGATATCGCCGTTGAACTCCGGGCTGATGTGGTAAAGTTCGTGCAGGACCGTGATCATCTTTTCGCGGAATGTCTGGTTCTGAAACCGCGGCAGATAGAAAGTCAGGATATAGAGGCATTCCCGCGCGTTGTGGTGGAGCCGGGGAATGGTCCAGGTTCTGCCGTGGCGTTTTTGGGTGCGCGAACCACCTTCAAAGCGAAGCGGGGTCAGCTTGGCCTGAAGGCCATGGAGATGAGAGCGCCGAGCCTGAGCGAAGGTGACAAGGACCTGATCCATGTGGATATGCTGGAAGACTTCCAGACGATTCGTCACGTCAACACACAACGCCTGCATGGCGATGCAGAAGTCGAACCCAGGTCTAGTCGTACGTGAGGCCATGGAAGTGAGAACGCTTCACCGCAAAGGACATGGAAGAACACAAAAGTTGATAGTGGAGGAATAGCAGATGACGGGGGGTTGGGCCAAGATGTGTTTGGAGGTGGGGAAAAAGCTGCAACGGAGGGAGTGTCACGAAAGAAAAAGTCGTCGTCGAAAGCAAATATCTTACCTACGACCACAAGCAGGAAAACAGCACAGCCGGTTTCAAAAAGCCATGAGAACCGACGATCAGAAATTTCGGCCACTACAGTGGGACTGAAATCTCCAGCAGATCAACGGCGGGCTTGTTGTTGCAGAAGATCGTGGCGAGGCGACCGTAAGTTTTGCTTCCCGGCGGACACTCAAAGATGTCGGTCAAACGTGGCCCGGTTTTGAGTTCCAGGATCGCCCCCAGGTCGATGTGACGCAGGACGTTGTGGAGAATGAGGACGCGCCCCAGGGGGGTCTGCTTGGCAAGAATCTGATCCTTGACGGATTTAGTAACGTACTGGAAGTCGAAACGAATCAGGCCGTATTGAACAACTTGCCCGGTCGCATGATTGCGAAGAATAATTTCGCGAGCGTAAGACTCCCCTTCGAGGAGTTCGGCCAGAACTTCAACATCGACGGTGCAATTGTGGTGTTGCTCCATCGTGACAGTCATGTGATGTTCGTGAACGAGCAGCGACTTATAGGGCTCTGGCACGGTCGACGACGGAACGTGCTCGACCATCTCGAACAGCTGGCTGGTGCCCGAGAAGGGAGCGGTTAGAGATTTCAGTTCAGCAAGTGCATTCATGGTAGGCGTTAGGTAGTAGGCGTTAGGAAATACATGGCGAGGCGGGATATGGCTGAGATCGGAAAAACATGAGGCTTGGATTGTGTGCGACGCAGGAATTCGAGTCATCCTAGCGCCTAGTGACTAACACCTAGCGTCTATGTGTATCGCACACTGCGGTGTTGGGGTTCGAAGTACTCGGTGAGGAGGGAATCGACCTGCAGGAGGCCTTTGCGGGTCAGGTTGATGCGATTGGCATCATAGTCAAGATAGCCGGCTTTTTTCTGGTTGGCCAGAGGGGTCGCGAACTCCTCCGAAGTAGTGACGCCAAACTTCTGGTCGATGGCGGACAGGTCGACGGTTCCTTCTTTCATCTGGAGGATGAACTCGCGGATGAGCTTCTGATGCGGCGTCGGGACCATGGCGCGATTGATGGCGAGTTGGCCGGATTCGATGGTGGTCAGGTAGTCTTCAAGTTGATCGAGGTTCTGGTAATGGACTCCCTGGAAGTGCCCGAAGGAGGAGACACCTACCGGGAGAATATCGCTGCCGCGGAAGAGGTTATCTCGGTAGACGAAGCGGTCTTTAACAGCATCAAGAACCATCTCGTTGCCGGAGGAGATGTGATAACCGGCAGCGGAAAGCTTATCAATTGCCTCACTGACCCATCGGCGTTTGGTCGGCCAGTCTGCGATCGGACTGTCGATCCCCTGCTCTTTCATCTCCTTGGAGATGAGCGTGTTGAACGGGAGTTCCATCTGGTAGATCGTGATGTTCTGAGGCTTCATCGAGATGGCTTTTTCCAGACATTGATGCCAGTTCTCGTCTGTCTCGCCAATCATCCCGGCGATGAGGTCGATATTGACCTGAGGGAAACCAACATCCTGCAACCACCCGTAGGCTCGCTCGATTTCGGGAGACAGGTGAGCTCTGCCGTTGACCTCAAGAATGGTGTCGTTGAAATTCTCAACGCCCAGCGAGACGCGGGTGATACCGATTTCTTTGAGGGTCTTCACCTTCTCCATATTCAGCGTCCCGGGCTCACACTCGAAGGTGACTTCCTTCGCCGTTTCCCATGAGACCGACTGACTGAGGCGGTCACGCAGTTTGAGGAGTTGTTTGCTGGATAGGTAAGACGGCGTGCCGCCGCCGAAGTAGGCGAAGTCGACCGTGCGTCCCTTCACGCCAGGCATCTCGGCGAGCATTGTGACTTCGCGGTCGAGGGCTTCGACATAGCGGTCGATCGTCTTGGCGTTCTGCTGGGTATAGACACGAAAGTAACAAAACTTGCAGCGTTTCCGGCAGAAGGGAATATGCAGGTAAAGGCCGAACGGAACTCTGCGGTCCGGTTCAGATTCGAGCGCCTGATGCGCCTTGGGGACTTCGTCCTTGGTCCACTGGGAGAACGGCGGATAATTGGAAACAAAGTAGGAACCGACTTCCGTTTTGGATTCGGTCTTTTTGGGTTCTGCTGTGGTGGTGGGGAGTTCGATGGGCATGGGCTGAGGTCCCTCTTTGACGTTTGTGTGTCTGGTGGTCTGGAATTCACGTGACCACGCAGAGGCGGACAACGCAGGTGAGGATTTCTAAAGGAGATCGGTCAGGTCAATATCACGGGCACCGTGGAGGACGCGGATAATTTCAATACCGTTCGGGATTTCCTGATAGAAGATGACATACTGGCTTTTGAACGTGAAGTAACGAATCTCTTGAAAAATTGGTGGTAGATCGTCCCCATCTGAGGTTGTCGTGAGTACTGTTCGAGTTTGTTATCAAGCTCCCTGGAAAACTTCGCGACAATCGATGGTGAACCAGACTGATCTCCAATGTAACGGAGGATGTTTTTGAGATCGTATCCTGCTTGCGGGGACTTGATGACGTTGGCCATCTAGTGAATCCCCTTTGCTTTCATTTCCTCCAGGACTTCGCCGAGAATCTCCTCCATGTTCAGAGGAGTGCCTTCTCCTCGCTGACATGCTTCGTAGGCCGGCCGCAATTCTTCTCGCAGGCGTTCCATACGTTCTTCGTATTCGTGAAACAATCGAACGGCTTCGTCGAAGGTGGTTGTCAGTTTCGGATTCTTAGCAATCAATCCAGCGACGAATTTTGAAAACTTTTCTGCTTCTAATTGGAGATGTTCTGTAGCAGTCATTTCGCTTCTCCGTAACAGTGGATTTCACCAGCAGCATTCGCGGAGCCGATGATCAGAACACCTTCTGCGATGGCAGGCGAGGCGGTGGTGTTGCGGCCGATGAAATTCTTCGAGAGAACCTTGCCGGTGGGAAGGTCGACTTCGTACAGGCTGCCATCCTTACTGCCGACAAAAACCCGATTGTCGACGACGACCGGGGACGAATCAACGTGTCCTTTGGTCGCCAGCGTCCAGACTTGCTTGCCGGTCGCGCGGTCGACGCAGTGCAGCTTTTTGTCCTGGCCGCCGATGAGAATGTACTGATCAGTCGCAGCGGCTGAGGAGTGAATCTCGTACGGCCGGGACTCGTCGAGTTTGTAGGTCCAGTTGCGTTCAAGGGTCTTCCAGTTGAGGGAGATCAGTTCCCCTGCGTAAGTGCCGATGTAAACAGTCTCGTCGATAACAGCGGGGGAACCAATGAGATACGACTTGAGAGCGAGAATGTTCTTCTGCTCGCCGTTGTTCAGATCAATAACGCGGAAGTCTTCATCACAGCCTGCCACGAACGTCAGATCACCGGCGATCGCTGGGGTACAGTTGACGTAGCCTTCGGAAGCGAACTCCCAGACTTTCTTGCCGGTGGCGAGTTCGAGACAGTAGAGGATGTTATCGTAGGAGCCGATGACGATGCGCGGCGACTGGTCGGGCTTGGCAGGAGCGAGCGTCGGCGAGCTGACAATTTCGCCACCCGTTTCAAAGGTCCAGACCCGGGTTCCCTTATCGCGATCGATGCCGTGGATCAAGCCTTCTTCGTCGCCGACGACAATGACAGACTTCGTCACGAGTGGAGAAGACTTAAAGCCGGGGAGGAAACCGTTCGTCGGGACTTCGGAGCGGGACTGATAGGTCCAGACCTTCTTGCCGGTCGCGATGTCGATGCACCAGACTTCGCCATCAAGGACCGGAATATATGCGTGACCATCAACGATAGCAGCGGTCGCCGGGACGCCGTCTTTGGTTGCAAGCTTCCACTTAAGCGTCAGCTTTGTGGCTAGCTTCGTGGAGGCGACACCTGTCAGCTGAGGGTTATTGCGGAATGAAGGCCAGGAATCCGCAGCCTTGGCGGGCTCATCAGCAGAAACTCGGACAGCCATGGCAATCGTAATGATTGCGACGATAGCAATGAACCAAGAAGGCAGGTTGAATCGAATGTCACTCATGTCGCGTCTCCTTGTCTTCGTCAGCCCATCGCGGAGGCATAGAGTGACTGGAAATCGTCGACCGTCATGGGACGTGGATTGAAAGTACCAGTCCATTGCTCGGAGGCTTCGCTGGCGAGCTGCCCGAGAAGGGAAAAGTCTACGTTGGCAGATCGAAGCGTCGTTGGTAAACCAGCCTGTTGAGCCAGTGACTGGAGAAACGACGCCAGTTTTTCCGAAGCAGCTGGATCACAGATTTCGCACAGACCAGCATCACAGGCGAGTTCAGCATAAAGTGATGACGCAGCCGACTGGTTATGACGGACGACATACGGCAGCATCAACCCGATCGCGATGCCGTGAGCCATGTCGTAATGGGCAGACAGCGGATTCGCCGCGGCGTGGGTCGCGCCGAGCATACTGTTCTCAATGGCAAGGCCTGCAAAGTGAGCCCCCAGAAGCATCTGCCCACGTGCATCAACGTCAGCGGGATTCGTCAGAACCCTGGGGAAGCTTGCGACCAGCATCCGCCAGGCTGTCCGGCTAAACATCTGCGACAGTGGATTCCGCTTCGTCGTCACATAGGTCTCGACCGCGTGACTGATGGCATCAATGCCCGTAACAATCGTCACATGCTGCGGCATCGTGACGGTCAGTTCCGGATCGAGGATCGCAACTTTGGCCATGGCTCGTTTATCACCACAGGCCATCTTGAGATGCGTCCTTGGGTCGGCAATGACGGCAAATGATTGTGCTTCGCTGCCTGTGCCGGATGTTGTCGGAATCGCGATGAAGGGAAGCATCGGCCCTTTGGCTTTGCCGATCCCCTTGTAGTCCTGCATCTGCCCGCCGCTGGTGAGGACAAAGTTAATCCCCTTGCCCGCATCCATGCTGCTGCCACCACCAAGGGCAATGATCACTTCGGGATTGAAACTGCGGGCGAATTCGACGCCACGATGAACATCGTCGGTCGTCGGATTCGGAGTGACCTGATCATAGAGATGAATGGTCAACCCGGACGATTCCAGAAGTTCTTTGACTCTATCTTCGTGGCCAGCCTTCTTAATACCCGGGTCGGTCACAAGGAGAACACGACTGACGTTCAGGCTCTTTACGACAGAACCGATCTGCGAGACCGAGCCTGGGCCGAAGATGACTCGTGTCTGTGGCTGATAATCAAACGACGACAGCCCGGCAGCGGTCATGGCTGCAGTATCGATCACGTGGGCAGTCGAATTTATCATGGTCAGCAGCCGGGCGATTCACCAGTAAAAAGGTTGGCGGGAACTGACGACCAGTAACACCAAACCGGACGAGCCTGGCATCCCCGGAACAGAAACGTGACGCCGCTCGAAAGGAAGTCGAGGACGTCACGAATTCCTATCAGAGAAAATCTTATTCCTTCGGACGAATTGCGAACAGAACAGATTTATTGGCAATAAACAAGGTGTCGTTGGCGACGACGGGCGAGCTATACACCGCGTTGCCCATGCTGACTTCGCCAATTTGATTTTGCTCTTTGCTCAATTCGAAGATCGCGATATCGCCATCTTCATCACCGATGTAGACCTTATCTTCGACGATCAGGGCAGAGCCCCAAGAGGCGGCGAACATGTCATAAACCCAGTATGGCTTGCCGGTCTTGGCGTCGATGCAGTGGAACAGACCTGAGAAGTCCGCCAGGAACAGGAGGTCATTCTTGATGGCAACAGTCCCAATGGTACGGTGCATCGTTTCTTCGAACTCGATTTTCCCATTGCCATTGACGTCAAACTTATCATACGCCCAGACAATCGCCGTGTTGGGATTTGGCTCGATTTTCTCGCCCGCAGCTGGATCGACGGCCTGAATGCGTCGATAAGGAATCTCTTTGCCATCCTTACCGATGGCGAGATTAGCGCTGACATTTCCGTCTTTATTTGGATCAATACACCAAAGGTGTCCAATCCCTTCGCCGTGTTCAGGATCTTGTCCAACAGCGACGTAAACCAGACCGTCATAGAAAACAGGAGTCGCAATGATGTCGTTGCGAGTTCCGCGACCGCCGAGGATCAGGACAGCGTCTTTCGGATTGCAGTCACATTTCCAGTAGAGTTTCGGCTTTCCATTCCCATCACCTTCAGGTGCAAAACTGTAAAGCCAGCCATCGCCGCCGCCAAAGAGGACTTGAGCACGACCGTTGGCTTCGATGTAGGTTGGGGATGACCATTGGCCGTGGTGAATGTTGTTACTCGGGGAGTTGTCAGTCCAGAGGACTTTACCAGTGTTCTTGTCCATCGCCATGAAGCTCGGCGCATTTGGTGATGGGATGACTGCGTGAGACTCGTCGACACCATTCGAAGTGCAGACGAAGATGATGTCGCCATGCCCTGTGATCGAACAGCTGCACATGTTGTGTTGAGACGTATTGAGCTGACCCATCATGTCATAGACCCAGATGTAGTCGGCTTCTTCTTTTCCAGTGAACGTCTCGGCTTCGAATGGACCTTCATTTTTGTCGTCTCGAAAGCCGTTGGCATCAAGGCAAGCGACTTCGCCGCGACTGGTCACATACCAGACCCGATCACCTTCTGCGTAGACCGAGCAGCAGATTCCCATCAGCGGCCAATCGTGGACACGTCCCGTCGGGAGCTTGGGTGAGGAGGCCTGCCACAGGAATTCTCCAGTCTTCTCGTCGAAGCACACCAGGCAGCCAAGGTCAACCGATTCCGGGTAGCGTTTGACGTACCCGGCTCCGTTGTTGGTGCCGACATAAACCTTGCCATTGGCGATGACAGGGTTGCCATACGACTGAGAGCCAAGCTTGGCTTGCCAGGCGATGTTCTCACCGGCTTCGATGTCCCATTCGGTCGCGATGTTTTTACCCTCGGGCGTATTATTCTTACCGCTCCATCCACCCCATTGAGGCCAGTCGCCAGGCTTCACGTTCTTGCTCGTGATGTCTTTGGTAGCGAGGGCGGACGGATCGTATTTGTCAGCTGCAAATGCCGACACGGCAACGCACTGCAGGGCGATGATGGATGATGTGAGGATGCGTGGCAGAAACATAGAGGGCTCCAAAATGGCTGGCATTTCGAGTATTTTTGGCTGATGGAATTGTGTCAGTTTATTTTCGAGGAAATGGCGAGGGAGGTTCAGCTAAGAACCCTTCTCCCAGGGGAGAAGGACGTGATAACAGAACGAATTTACTCGTTTGCGGTCACAGTCAGATTGTCGTAGAACAGTTCTGTCTTCTGAGCATTCCCGAACAGACCGGGGCTGCCGATGGTGTTGGGAATGTCGTCTTCCATTTCGACCATCCAGTCGGCTGGCTCCTCTTCGCCACGCTTCCAGATCTTGCCTTGAAGTTTGGATTTACTTCCTTCACCTGCAGAGGCTTTGAACTTCATCGTGTACCAGGTATTGCCTTCCCAAGTGAACGGCAGATCTTTGTGGATACGGTAATCCGACGATGGCCAGGTGCGGATCTGAATCTTCAACGCTTCGCCCATCATGTCGAGGGTGTAACGCTGGGCGATCAAACCAATATCCGGACGACGAACGCCATCAGAAACTCCGTAAACATCCGCCTGAATGGTGTAGTTGCTGATACCGGGTTGCCCCATCCATGCCTGACTGCGTGTTCCTTTGGGAACAGTGGAGATTTTGCAGAGAACTCCATTGCCATGCTCGGCTCGCTTGCCCTGGTTAACTGTCAGTTTAGGTCCGGTCAGTTTGGTACCACCCACTTCCTTGGACCATTCTTCCCATGTCCAGTCTGCAACGACGTTCTCTGCTTTGAGTTTCTCAAGCAGAGGATCGAAGATGACCTTGGCTTCTTCAACGGTATTAGGCTTCCCTTCACGATCAAGATCGAAGTAGCGAAGCATCTCAGTCCACGTTTCTCGTGGCGTGCTGTCATCGAACGTCACAGACGGCTTGGCTGTGTTGTAGAAGTTGGTGTGCAGGTAGATGTAAAGACCGCCTGCCTTGGGATCCTGATCCTTCAGCTTCTCATACAGGTCGAAATCGAGAGGGACATGTCGGACGCGGGCACCGATCCAGGTGCCGGGAACCTGCAGATCGTCGAAGTCGAATTTCCAGCTGAGTTCGGGAACAACACGCACACGGGCCAGTGATTTCAGGCCTTTGACGTCGACGTTAATGATGGCAGTGGTGTGTCCTGTTTCTTCACCAGGAGTGACATAGTAATGAAGATCCTGCTTTTCCCCGCCTTTAGTCATCTGACCTGGACCATCAAGTTCGAGTTTGACGTCTTCCGGCTTGGCCACGTCAATGAACTGGCCGTTCTTGTTGAAAAGACGAACCTGAAGTTGCTGCTTCATCCCTGGTCGGAGCAGTGATTCAACGGGAACAATTTGAACCTGAGCTGGAACGCGGTCCTCGCTGATCGGCTTTTCGTCAGCCAGAGCAGGGATCGGGTCAGCCGATGGCTGGACTTCCGGGCGACCGACACAGTAGAGCGCGCCGCTGGTGGGGATGATCAGCTTGCCGTGAGAGATGATCGGAGAACCGTTGGACTCTTCGCCATCCAGACGCAGTTTGTGGGTGAATTCGACGCCGTCTTCCGTGGGCTTCATGGCATACCAGCGACCATTAGCTTCGCAGGTAAAGATCTTGCCATCAGCGTAGATCGGGCTGCTGCGCTGCATGGTTCCAAGGGATTTCTTCATAATCTGCTTGCCCGTTTTCGCATCGACAACGAGCAGCTTAGCGGAGTCGTCGATGGCGTAGATGCGACCATCGACATAGATCGGTGCGACCTTGCCGATGAACATTTCCTTATTACGCCAGACTTCTTCCCCGGGCTTGAGTGAGCCGGACTTGTTTCCGTCCAGTGCAAACAGCGCCCCCATTTGAGTGGAATCAACATTCTCTTCACTGTGACCACAGATCACCAGATTATCGAAGACAACGGGCGTGGTATTGATCCCGCGAGCAGAGGCGCGGTAATTCCAGATAATCTTGCCAGTACGTGGCTGAAACGCGTAGACGTCCCCATCGCCCGCTCCAACAACGAGTGCCAACTGACCGTTGAAGTTGGCCAGGACTGGGGCACTGTAAGTGGTGTCCTCAGGAAACGGTCGCGTCCCTTCGTACCAGACGGCCTGACCATTGCGTTTATCAAACGCGAGGAACCGGTGAGCCGGACGAGAGTTCTCGCCCCAGCCAGTATTCACGCCGGAGATCACGACGAGTTGTTCATGAATGATCGGATAATTGGTACGTCCGCCATAGGTCGTGAGGATGCCATATTCTTCGCTGAGTGAGTGCTGCCAGATCGTCTTTCCCGATTCGCCATCAATACACTGAAACAAGCCACACACGCCGAGCGCGAAAATATTGCCCGTCTCTGGATCGCCGCAGACAGACGACCACGCGACACGGGTATCAGGAACGTCCGACAAAAAGACGTTGAAGATATTCTCCCAGAGGGTATCGCCGCTGTCAGCATCGACGCAAACAACCTTTTCCTGTTCCTGTGGCGTACCAGGGTTGTGTCGAGTCAAAAGGTAGATGCGGTTATTGAGATAGATCGGAGTGGAGCGAGTACCCAGATCCGTCCGTTTCCACAGAAGGTTGCTGCCTTCGTCGCCGGAAGGATCCCACGTGCCGACAATATTCTTCTCGCGCGAAATGCCATTCATTTCCGGGCCGCGCCAGTACGGCCAATCGAGCGGGTCAGCAGCTTGAGCAACGTCGCCGAAGATCAGCATTGAAGTGACCAGCGTAGCGACAGCGAGACTAAGGCGAGCGGCGAGCCGGAGAATCATAAGGCATCCCATCACGTTTCGAGGTTGGAGTCGAGTCGCTCCGGAAGACAGATATCAAGAGACCAAGCGTGACCACGATCAGTGACCCGCTCGACACTCTGGCAGGAACAACACAGGCAGAAACAGAAGACGCGTCTTCTGTCACAGGCAGGGACAAGAATCGAGGCAACAACCGCGATTGTTGTCAAAACAACTATTCAATCATAAACGCCATAGGATTAACCGATCAACCTCACTGTTAAGATTTTCGGCCCGTAAAGACGAATCTCACTGGGAATTCACAGACAGGTGACAAGGCAGCGGTTGCGGAACTGTTGTGACAAAACAGGAACGAATGTCGCAGAGAGCGCCAAAAAAGCTCCCGTGACGAAACTCCTCAGCTCACTACGACAAGAACCTGGAATTATGCCGCAGATTTCAAGCGATTGAGTTTTCCAGTCATTTTCTGACGCCACTTCTCAGCGACCTGCTCATCGAATGCCGCCACGAAGCTAGTGACATTCACATTGTGCCATTTGCGACCAAACAAAGGCATCGACTTGAGCGACTGGTCGCCCGTCATATTGCGGAAGACCATGTCGTAGATGGCGATTGACTTCGCAGTTCGTGTCACGCCGTGCTGGCAGTGGATCAGCATGGGATAGTTGTTCGGGTCAGCGAAGTGGGCGACGTGTTGTTCGAGCTTGGTATCGTCCGGTTCGATTTCGAACGGCATATTCAGCTCAACAAGGCGGCAGCCGGCATTGGTGACGGCGACGCGTTGTTTATTCCAGCGATCTTCACCCAGTTCTCCTGGCTTACACAGATTGACGATAGTGCGGAACTGATGACGCTCAATCAGCTCAGAAAAAACGTCTGGACGCAGCCACGCGCTGCGATAAACGAGCCCTTCCTGATGGACAGCGAAGTGCTTATAGCGTTTGTGTCGGTAGACCAGAATGCCCGCAATAGCCAGGGCAGTGACAGACAGCAATGCGATGATGACAGGAGTCGAGATCACAGGTCGAGCCTTCCATGGCAGACGAGTGGTGTAGAGACGAGTACTTCGGTCGGAACTCTACTACGGGTCGCCAGCTATGTAAACCTCATTTCGGGGGCGGGAGATTCGCCGCTTTCTCCGCGGGCTGAGTCGCAGGGGTTGCTGCTGCCGCTGGATTCTTCACCGGTTGGGAGCCAGCAGGCGTCGTCAACGGTGTGGAAAAAGCAGCGTCAACCGCCTCATTCGCCCCTTTCACCGCCAGGCTAATGGTCTTGGGAACCCGGCTGACGCGATAAAAGAAGAGTTCTGCCCCGGCATAATATTGGGGCTGGGTGATCAGATGGTATTTCCAGCGCTGCTCTTCATCGGTGGGAAGGTAAGGCTCGACTCCCCAGAAGACAATGACGCCGTCTCCTTCGGGGAAGTCATCGGTCCCTTTGAAGGATGTCGGGAAACGCTGTTGGTCGAGCATTTCAAAACCCGTGGAAGGCCAGAGCCGATGCAGCGCATACAGCAGACGTGGCGGAGGCGGGTCATTCACGAGGAGACGGGACCACGTGACTTTCTCTGTTTGACGGGTGATCTGAAACCAGTTGATCGCCGTTTCTTTTGCAGGAGCTTGTCTCGGAAAGGGAGTCCAGACCGAGAGAACGAGCATCAGAACAACCATGGCTGATTTCAGAAATGAGCCTCGCCCTTCATGATAGCGAATCAGAATCGTGAGCAGGAATGTCGCCACAAGCAATGTGACAATCGGAAGCCATGAGGCGAAGTCGTCGGGAAGCACGCCCCAGAAGAAGATCGCTAGAGCAGACCACAGCAGAGGATTGGAGAAACGAGACACAGGACCTTTGCGACAGTAAACATCAATCGCAGCCGTCGCGAGGAGGACCAGAGGAGGAGTGACGAGAACCGACCAGAACGGATAATCAGCCTTAAGCGTGATGTCCATTTCACCGCAGATAGCCCACGTGGCAAGAACACCGAACAGCATCGACCCGGTGACCATGCGGAGGGCACGTTGTTTGTCTTTGAGTTCAGCGACTTCCGTGGCGCCCAGAAGAGCACAGAGCGCCGCGCCAATCATGAGCTTAATGCTGTAAATCGAGAGAATCGCGCCTCCCTGCACCAGATCCTCCCAGGCAGAGCCCTGCATATCGACATACCACGGGGCGAATTCACTGGGCCAGCCGAGTGTCTCGATAATAAAGTTCCCGCCGTGACTGGCGTACATAAACATTGGCCACCAGGCACCAGCGACCAGAAACGCAACAGCACACAGAGGAAGATAATGCCAGTGTGATTTCCTGACAGGAGGACGACGAGGCCGGTCGGTTGCGACCGAAGGAGAAGGAGCAGCAGGAGCAGGTTCGCTGATCGCGAAGTTGCTCAGGACCAGCCACGTGAGAACCGCGATCAAGTTCGCCAGCGCAATAATAGAGTTGATGAGAAACAAAAGTCCCGTCAGCGCAGCAGCTGCAATGAGAAGTTTCTCGCGGCTTTTGGATTTGGGGCGTTGCGAGCGGATGAGGACATCCCAGATCGCAAGCTGACAGAAGATCCCGGGAATCAAAGAGGATCCAGTCCGCACATCCTCCAGTAACGGTCCAGAAACGCCAAGCAGAAGAGCAGCAATGATCATCCCGCGGGGCGTCAGATAATGTCTCGCAACAACTGCGATCATGCAGACGGACGCCACAAGCGAAAGGTACGCCGGCAGACAGTGTCGATTAAGAGGCAGTAGCGTCGGAACATGCTGCGCCATCGCCGCCAGCCAGCCGTTCAGAGGAGGCTGATACATGATGGCCGGTTCGGAGGTGCAGGCGCTCAGGTCGATCAGGCAAAGCCAGTGATGGACGTTGAGGTACTCCAGAGAGAGAAGCCCCCAGATCGCAGAGGCATTGTTGAGAGGCAGACGCATCGCGGACATCAGCCCCGGCAAAAGGGCAATGAGAACGATGTAATACCAGTGCGACGTCGATCGCGCGAGCTGAGGCAGAGCTTGTTCGTAAACTTCCCCGGTCCAGCGATGGAGCTGTTCGTCGGTTTTCCCACGCGGGTCCAGATGCGGAAGTTCGAGAACATTGGAGGTTTCAGAGTTCGACATGAAATTTGTTCGTGGAAATGATGACTTGGGTGGCTGGGGTCAGGATTGCTAGCTGACCCCAGTCGAACTCGCACTCGATCATTCAATCTTACCTGCCGCTTGGAAGATCGAAGGGGGAGAATGAACTTACTTCTCAACAGCCGCAGCGGGTTTCTCACTCTTCAGCTTTTCGATCTTGCCAAACATGTGGCCGCCCTTTTTGCCGTGAGACCACGTACCAGCGTACTCGTTCTCATAAAAAAGAATACGGCATCCGAATTCACTTCCCAGACCAGGGATCGTGGCGGAGGTCAAAGACATGACAGGCGTATCGTCGGCCCAGTAAACATGGATCGGGACAGGAACGACGACATCGACTTGCGCGAACTTCATGCGGGAGTTGATCAGCCAGTAAGGCTTCTGCGCGGGATCGAGCTGGACCTTCTCAACCGAAACAATCTCGTAGCTCTCGCCTTGAGGAATCGGCTTGTCCTGACCTCGCATCGTGAAACTACCAGTCAGTTTCGCGCCTGTGAGAAGTTCGACGAAGGCTTTTTCCTTATCATCCAGAGGCGGCTTCTCATCCTTATCATCAGCGGCAGACAGTGACGTTGTCAGAAAGAGGGTGAAGACGAGAAAGAGTGTGGAGCGGAGTGGCTGCATGAGGATGGCTCCGAGAGGGAAATTGAAAAACAGTCTTGAAATCAGATGTAGGGTGCTGGTGAGTCTTCGAACCGCACCAATCGAGCTCTCAACGCTCGCTTGGCTTTTGCAATCGCATTGGGTACGGTTCGCGAAGACTCATCAGCGACTTGCCGACGGCATGGTGGCCGATAACTCCAGTATAGCGACTGGGGAAGCGAAAGTGTCAAACGGGACTCAGGAAGCGCGTCGCGAGGTTGCAGGAGCCACTTCGATCGGTGGCGTGTAGAGGCGGATCGTGTGACAGAGAAGTTGTTGCCAGCGGTCAGCAATCTGGTTGGTATGGTGGATCTTCTGGAAGGATTCGAAGTCGACAGCCTGCGGGTCGATCGTCGCGACCAGTTCCGGAATCTGGTCGATGCTGGAGATGGTCTTGATCAGCGAAGGGAACTGTCGACGCAGGAAGTTGGCGAACGGCCCGTCCCACATCAGGATGGGCTTACCAGCGGACAACGCATCGAATGCGACTGTCGAGACACGGTAATGGTATTCGCCCGCGCAAAGCACGACATCGGACTTGGCGATCTGGTCGTGATAGTCGGTGAATTGTCTGCAAATCGTCAGCCGGCGGGAGACGAACTCAGTATCGCCGCGCATGATGACATTCATATCGTTTCGACTGAGCGCAAGGTCTCGCAGTTGGATGCCATGGTCCCGGCAGCCGTGACGACTGGGAACGAAGAGGCGTTTAACAGGCGGCTCGAAACTCGACTCGACCGATGGCCGTGGCGGCAGCTCACGTGGCAGCATGGGATACGGGATGACTTCGGAGCAGAAGTCGTACTTCATGCGCAACATGTCTGCGAACTCTTCACAAAAGACAAGGTGCCTGATCGGAGAGTCGAGGCGTCGGAAGAGAAGTCGGCGTGTCCGACAATGACAGAGTTCGTTGAGATTGGTGTGATTGATCAGCCAGCAGCGTGTCTTGCGATTCCACAGAAGCGAGAAGGAAACCGTTTCGTAACTGAGAATGACGATGTGGTCATACGAATTTGCCGCAAGGTGCCGACGAAGTTCGATCAGCTTGCGAATCTGATCAAGACCTGACAGGTACTGGCGAGCAGATTCGAAACCAAACTCCGGTAAAAGGAGACGCTGATAGATGGACAGGCCATGGCTGTGATGGTCGTGATAGCGAACCGTCGCAGCGAGGGTAACGTCCGCAAACTGCGAAATGGTCGAGACCGTGCTGCGAAGAAGTGATTCCTGAGCCGGACTGCCCAGGAGGTCAGCGACGAGGACTTTCATGCGAACTGCCCCCGGATCGTCCGCGTGTTGACGCCAGACGCAGCACGAGGGCTGGTGGTCATCAAATGCGGATCAATGAGAGACAGCGAGATCACGATTGACCTCATGGCATCATGCCTTCAGAAGAGACGTGCGAAATGGCCGTCGTGACCAGATGTGCGGATCATGTCAATGTTGGCAATTTCAAGATGGGATGCTTGATCGACGCAAAGTGGGGGCAAGACTCGTTTTCACATGGGAAAAGGGGCCTTGTTGCACGTCCAAAGCGGCGGGAGTATGATGCGAACGCTCCCCTCGTGTCAAGATGGCTTGCCCTCCGGTTTTTCCTGCCCAATGAGTGCCCACCGATGCTCACACGACCGCAATTCGTAACTTCTTTCCCTGCCTGGATCTGTCTGGCAGGAGGTTTACTGCTGACCTTGGCCGACTCCGCGCTGGCGGGAACCCCATCCGGGCTCGTCTGGCCTCAGTTTCGCGGACCGACGCAACAGGGACACGCAGAAGCCTCTGCCAAACCCCCGACCGTTTTTAATGAGAACGAGCATCTTGCTTACAAGACGCCAATTCCAGGCGTCGGCTGGTCATCACCAGTGGTTGCCGATAACGAGGTCTGGCTGACGACAGCGCTTCTCGAAGAGAAGAAACTGCAAGCGATCTGCCTCGACTACACAACGGGCAAAATTATCCACGCAGTCACGATCTTTGAGCCGGAGGAATGGGAAGAGATTCACCTCCAGAATTCGCAGGCCTCTCCCACACCCGTCATCGATGAAAAGAATGTCTACGTTCATTTTGGCAATTATGGCAATGCGGCGATCGATCGCGCAACCGGCGAGATCGTCTGGAAGAACAATGAAATCGTCGTTGAATACATGACGGGAGCAGGCAGTCATCCCGTTCCCTATGAAGACACCATCATCATTACCTGCGACGGGGCAGATAAGAACATCATCGCTGCCCTCGATAAATCGACAGGGAAAGTGATGTGGACACAGGGACGCTCGCAACCCTTGCGAAACAATGCCGATACGCATCGCTCGTTCTCCACCCCGCTCATCGTAAGAAACGCAGGACAGACGAATCCGCCGGAAGTCATGGTTTCGATCGGACCCGATCAGGTTCACGGTTATGATCCCCGCAATGGCAATGACCTGTGGTACACGACCTATCAGGGCTTCTCGACCGTCCCGATGCCCATCACCGATGGCGAGTCCGTCTACGTCGCCACAGGCTTCGGCAAAGCGACTTTCATGGCAATCAAACTCGGCGGCCAGGGAGACATCACAAAAAGCCACATCAGCTGGAAGAACAATAAAGGCATCTCCCTGATTCCTTCGCCCCTTCTGGTTGACGGGTTGATCTACATGTCGACCGAAAAGGGAACATTCCTGTGCATCGATCCCGCAACCGGAGAGCAGCTCTACCAGGAACGCCTGGGAGGCAATATGTCATCGTCGCCAATCTATGCAGGCGGACATATCTATCTGGCCGATGAGAACGGCGTCGTCTATGTCATCAAGCCAGGAAGGGAGTTCAAACTCGTGCAGAAAAATGAATTGCAGTCGGGCCAAGTCAAAGGATCTCCTGCAGCCGTTGGAAACTCGCTACTGCTTCGCAGCGAGAACGGATTGTACCGATTCGAGTAGATGCGACTGAGAGCTTCAACGGGAGACCGGAATGCAGGGTGAAGGCGAATCGAAAAAACAGTCGCGGCTGGCATGGATGGAAAAGCTGCTGATCGGGATGTCGCTGCTGCTGTTAGTTGGGTTCGGTGCGGTATTATTTGGTGTACCGTTTCTGAATGATGCGGTGATTCGGACGGCACAGAAGTCGGTCGCGAAGGCGCTGGGGGTCGGGCCGGATCCGAAATTGCTGCAGAAAGGAAGTGTGTCCAGTTACAGCGGATCTGGAGGATCGATTGGTCAGCTGGGCGAGAAAAGCCCAATGAAGACGATAGCTGTCACTCTGGATGTGGATACGCCTTTGAATCGAAGTGTCACGGAGCTCCTGGTCGAGAGATTGAAGGAGAGTGGCAAGTTTGACGCGGTTCAGTTCTTTGATATGAAAGAGACAGCAGTAGATAATTTTGATCGCTGGGTCAGTGTCTTCATCGACGAGACGAATCTGGCGGCTTCTTTGAGACGAGAACCATCGCACGACGGGAGGCCCCAAACCAAAATCGATGTGAAATATTTCGTCATCGCCGATACGACAAATCAGACGCTGCGGCATCAAGATTTTCCAATTGCCGATCCGCTTGTTAATGCAAGTTCCGGATCAGTGATGAAAAGAGAGTTGTCCTACCCCAGCAGTATCTCATTTGAAGACCTGCGACCGATGTTGCCGGAGTTACTCGCTGAAGACATTGCAAGTCAGCTCGTGGGATCTCAAGATTACTACCGGAAGCGATACGGCGATTTGCCGCCGGATCTTTCAAAGGATTTCTGGCCTGCACAAACGCCTGTCGAGTCACCAGCAGTTCTCATCAGATTTCCTCATCGGCAGATTCGCATGACGCATGGATTCCTGACATCATGCGATGCACTGTGGCTCATTGAAGTCCCCTCAATGGAGTTAAGAGATTTTTACCGACGCATTCAGGGAGAGTTTCTGTCAAAGGGGTTCACAGAACTGACTCAACACAATAACGCTATTCAGCTGAATAATGAGATATTCAAGATTCCCCGGGAGTGTATTGCTCGCTCGAATTCACCCGATCACAACGATTTCTGGGAGATCTACCCTGCCCCGCGTCCTGAGTTGATTGGTGATGACAATTCCTTACAGGAGAAAGCCTCCTCTGCCGCGACGACCAGACTGTATCTGCACTACTCGTGTGTGATGCCTGATGACGAGTATCGCAAGCTTGTCCGTCAGATTCTTGATGACCCAAAAGTGTCGTTGGAAAAGGCATTGATGTTTCGCAAGGCGATGACGAACGAGAGTAAGGTTGCGTATGAGGAACTCTTGAAACGATTCGACACACCAGCAACCAATCTCATGCTTGAGGTGGCTCGCTTCGAAGCCGATCAAAAAAACATGTCAGACGAGCAACGGAGCATGGAATGGAAGAGTCTCTTCATTCGTCAACTTAAAGAGGACAAGAAAGGTGAGTTCGAATCCATCCTGTCAGGCGCGATTGACTGGCAGGCCAAGCGAAAGATATTTGAAACGTTTGCGGATGATCTTCGAGCTGCTGGAATTCCAGAGCTGTCTGAAATTCCTTCGATCAATTTGAAACTGATGCCGGGCGATGTTTTTACTGCGTTCATCGCCAATCCAGCAGGGAATATTGTGATTGTAAAAACCGAATTGAATAGATACTCGGCTGGCGGAACGAATCTCAAACTGGAAGTGAGGTCTCCTTCCGGATCCAGTGCGACTTCGCCGTCACTAGCGAGTGATGGAAAACCTCAATCAATCAATACCGAATACAATGGCTATCGAGTTGACGGAACGGCACGGATTCTGAATCCCGCCACGGGAGAAGTGGAAGTCGAGTTGAAGAAGGGGAAGTCGTGAGGGAAAATTGGCTCGCACTGTAGAGCGAATGTGAGTCAATACTTTTCTATCGCCCACCCTCATTCGCCCTTCGAGCACCTTCTCCCCTCAAGGGAAAAGGAACAAGATAAACTACTACACTCCGACTGCACTTCGCTGCTCCGCGAGTTGTCGCGCCTGCGCCGCTGACGTATCAATCGCGATCTTCAGCGTGAACCGCTTCATGCGCGTCTCATCCGCCGTGAACTGCCAATGCGAGATGATTGCTGTGCTTTGGTGGACGAGTTCGAAGCCGCCTTCCGACTGGCTGACTGTGTACAGCGGGTAGCTCCACAGGAACGCGGGTGGATCCATTTCAATACCGACATCGATCCCAAGCCATTCATCGACAGCAGAAATTCGGCTGCAATGCTTCAAGTCGAGCTGCGTCTGAAGCTGGCCCAGACGCTGACCGTTTTCATCATAGAAGTAACGATCATCCGCCCCGGCGGGCATGCCGGCGAGGTTGTTCTCGACGCCGACGTGATAGACTCTGCCCGGCACGAGATTATGCCACTCGTAATGGACGTCGAGCTGAGAGGGGTTCTCGTCACGTAGCGTGATGGTCTTGGTCAGCGTCGCCATGTCGGCGTCGTATTGAGGGACTTCGCGCGTCATCACGATATCAATACGCCCCGGCACTTCGCGCAACTTCGTCTGGTAAACGCCCAGAGGCATCTCGTTGAGTTGAGACTCACCTTTGCGGAACTGCTCAAGGGTCGAGTCGTTCCAGAGCATGTGATCGACAAGGGCTTTGCGTGGCCACGTATCGTACTCGATCGCTTTGTCGAGGTCGGGATGTTTGAAGTGAACTCGCTCATGAGGTTCTGCAACGAAGCCCCCCTGCTGTTCATCGAGCTTGGAAGCATGCTCAATGATCTTCTCGTGATAAGGCTCCGGACGACGGTTGAGGGTCGCCAGCAGATTATGGCGAATCGCCTTGATATCGAGTTCGTAAAGATGACCGCCAACGGCTGGCGAGAAGTAAGCAATCAGCGACTGGTTCGCGAGACGAATTTCCTGACGGGCATCCAGGTTGAAATCACCCACAGTAACCGACTGCCAATGCTTCGAAGCATGTTGCATTGACTCGATATGAGAGTCCGCTGCAATCAGGTGACGGTAAATCGCGTTGCGCAAGTGAGGCAGATAAAGTCCGCCAAACGCACCGTGCCAGTAAGGGCAGTTACATTGACCACGATACAGGTCGAGCAGGGCAGGTTCGAGCTTCTCAGGTGAAAAGGCTTCTTCCTGCTGCAGTTCATGCAGCTTCGTGCTGACTTCCTTCGCACGACAGAACATCTCATGGGTCTCCTGATAGCGAACCAGGAAGTTCCGCCACGACACGCCCCGCAGAAATTTCTGCAGACGAGGAAAGTCATCGTGTTCTTTAAGGTCTTTCGTCAGTTTCTTGTATTCCATCTGACGCTCCGTCGTCATCGCCCATTCCGTCATCTCCCGATAACTCGCATCCGGCAAATAGCAGCGACCAACCGGCGGAGTCGTCCGCGTGACTTCCGTCGGCAGGGTCAAGTGAACCCAGTCTTTGTTCGCACGCAGCAGTTCAAAGAACTTGCGCAGCCAACCCTTCTCATAAATGAGTTCTTTCGTGCCCGGCCAGACGCCGAATTTTTCCCCATCGTCGCCGAAGGTCATGACACAGCCAGGAGACTCCGCATGCACCTTCTCTAAATATTCGAAGGTCGCCTCCGGAGTGTCGAACGGAATCGTATAGCGAAGTTTCTCCGAAACCGGGAAAACTTTCAGCAGTCGTCCCTGATCTTCAGTCAGGTAATAGCCACGCAGTTGTTCATCGGTGAAACCGGCGCATTTGAAGTGGAAGTCGTCGAGAATCGTGAAGTCGATCCCGGCAGCCGTGACATCGCCCGCAAACGAGGGTTCCCAGACCCGCTCTGGCACCCACATCCCATTGACTTTGCAACCCAGGAGGTCCTCCAGATAACGGGTGTACGCCTTCATCTGCCCAATACGGTCACGCGAGGGAATACAGGCAAGAATCGGCTCGAAGAACGGCCCACCAAGGATTTCAATCTGACCACGCGCGACGAAGTCTCGCAGACGCGCTATGTATTCCGGGTGACGTTCGACCAGCCACTCCATGAGAGACCCGGACGTGTGCAGCGCGATACGGATCTCGGGATATTCTTCGAGGATGTCGAGAAACGGACTGTAACTGTCATTGAACGCATCTTCGATCACGCCGTCGAAGTTGCCGACGGGCTGGTGATTATGAATCGCAAGGATGAGGCGGACAGCAGAGTCATTGGGTGGCTGAGACATGAACAGTTTATCCTGGACGGCTGTCGCCGGGGATTAAGGGGATGATCGGATCTTGGTGGCACAGGCATTCCTGCCTGTGCGAAGCTTCTCGCGATTTGCACAGACGAAAGTCTGTGCCACTGGAAAGCGTGTTCGGCTATTATTATCTGGACGGGGGTCCGGGGAAAAATGGCAACCGGGGTGATTTTCCTGTTTTTGCCCGCAAAGGGGAAGATGCGGTCACCAGCGGGAATCACGATTGTCAAAATGGGAAGTCCAGAGAAGGCCAAATGATGCAGTCACACGAATTGACACTCTCGCAAGCCGTCCACATTCAGTTGCAGACCATGTCAAAACATGCCCCAGAGGAAATCGAACGCCTCAGTCATCTCGCAAAAGAACTGGAACTCGGACAGGTTCACATCACAAAAATCGATCACGGCGATCTCGTCGTCCTGGCCGACCTCCTGGAGAAGAACAAGCAAAGATTTCCACAGCTGGCCGATTGGACGGAGTCGTTCACCGACGAGTACAACCGCCGGATCCATACGCGGAGCAATTGTTAGACGCTGGGCGTTTGAACCGACGTGGCCTAGACAGCCGTGGCGTATGGTGAGGTGGTCGTCTACAACTGATTGAGAAAAGAAGTCTATCACGACGCGAGGAGCAGCCATGAGTTCAGCGGTAGGAGTCAGACAAGAGACATTGGTGCTGGAAAACGTCACCAAGACATTCGAAACGGCAGCGGGGGCGCTGACGATCCTCAATGACGTGACGTTGACGTTCCAGCCCGGAGAAGCGGTCGCGATCACCGGTCCATCGGGCTGCGGCAAGAGCACACTCCTCTACACAGTCGGTCTTCTCGATACCCCGACGTCAGGTCGCATCACGCTGTTCAGCGAAGATGTCTATCGACTCTCGAGCAGCCAGCAAGCCAAATTCCGCAACGAGAAAATCGGCTTCGTCTTCCAGGAACATCACCTGCTGCCACAGTGCACAGTGCTGGAGAATGTCCTCCTGGCGCGACTGCCCGCAGGGACTGTCACCAGTGAAGTCGAGTCACGAGCAAAGGCGCTGTTAGAGCGCGTCGGGCTGTCGTCACGCCTGGGACATCGCCCCGCACAACTCTCGGGCGGAGAACGTCAACGCGTCGCGATTTGTCGAGCATTACTCAATGAACCACGACTCATCCTGGCCGACGAACCAACAGGAAACCTCGATCCAACAACCGCCGAAGAGATCGGAACCCTGCTGCTGGAACTGCAGGCCGAACACAAGACGATTCTGCTCTGCGTGACGCATAGCGAATCACTGGCAGCAAGATTCCCAGCTCGGATGACGCTGCGCGAGGGGAAGCTGGTGCGTGTGTAGGTGGCAATGATCACAACGTGACTGACTCCGCAAGATAAATAAAAACGCTTCTGGATGGCTCCACCATGCTCACACGCAACACCCTCGTCCTCTCGACCCTCAAGCACTACTGGCGATCCAACCTCGCCATGCTGGCAGGGATCATCATCGCCTGCGCCGCTCTCACCGGCGCGCTCATCGTTGGCGACTCGATCCGCGGCTCGCTGAAACAGATGACTCTCGATCGCCTCGGGAGAGTCGAGACGGCAATTGACAGCCCTCGCTTTGTCACGGAGGAACTGGCGGGAAAGATCAAGGTTGAAAAGGGAACCTATGCGGACCCATTGACGGCACCGGTTATTCACTTGTCGGGAGCGATTAAGAAGCAGACTCCGGATGGGAAAGTCAGTCGGGCAGGAGGCGTGCAGGTCTATGGGGTCGATGAGCGGTTCTGGAAGTTGATGGCCATTTCAGATTCAACAAATCAGCATATTCAGCAGGAGAATGACGGGGTCATTCTCAACGAGGTGGCAAGAGATATCCTCGGCGCACGATACCTGGACGATGTCACTCTTTATGTTGATCTCCCCAGTTCCATTCCTCGAGATACGCTGTTCGGGGAGCGAGATCAGACAACAGCTCAGATTGACTTGCCCGTTAGTGGCGTCTTTCAGAAAGAAGATCTCCGCGCTTCGAATTGGGAAGACATGAAGGTCTATTTACACTCCGACTATTTCGACCGCTCTCCTAGTGTCTTCTCCCTCCGCCCCGATCAAACCAGCGGCCCCATCGCCTACGTCCCGTTGAAACTGCTTCAAGAACGCCTCGGCATCCAGGAGCTGCCAGCGTCCCGTCGCAATCCAAACCCCAAGCCAGCGCGGGTGAATGCCCTCTATTCCTCCGGCGTCATCACCGATGTCAGCCAGGCATTATCGCTGGCGGATCTGCAACTGCGACTAGTCCCCAATGAAGCAGGAACCATCCTGGCCCTCGAATCCGATCAACTCATTCTGGAAACCACCATCGCCCGAGCCGCAGAGCGTGTCGCAGCTGAGAATAAGCTCAAAACACAACCCATCCTACTCTACCTGGCCAATGAACTCGCCAACAAAAACAACCTCGACAAGTTCGCCATGTACTCGACAGTCGCAGGGATCGATCTGACCGCAGGCGAACCTTTCGGACCTTATGTCAGCACCGATGGTCAACCCGTCCCGAAACTCACCGGCAACGAAGTCGCCATCAATCAATGGTTGGCAGAAGACCTAGGCGTCAGCATCGGCGACGTGATTCGCATGAAGTATCACCAAGTCGGCTCGACAGGCGAACTACCGGAGCTCGAAGCGGAGTTCACCGTCAAAACCATCCTCAAAATGGAAGCCGCGACGCTCGATCGCGGTGTTGTTCCCGTGATCGAAGGCGTCACGACAGCCGACAGCTTCGCCGACTGGGAGCAGCCCTTCCCGATGAACCTCGATCGCATCACCAGTCGTGACGAAGAGTACTGGGACGAATACAAAGCCACCCCTAAGCTGTTCATGTCGGTCGAGATGGCTCAAAAAATGTGGACTAGCAAGTACGGCGACCTCACGTCGATCCGCTTCGCCCATGAGACAACGCCAGATGCCATCGAGAAACTGGAACGTCAGATTCTCAACGCGATTGACCTGCCAGCCACGGGACTCGCCGTGCAGCCTGTTCTGGCACAAGGCTTAAAAGCCTCGGCTGGCTCAAACGATTTTTCAGGGCTGTTCCTGGGGTTCAGTTTTTTCCTCATCGGAGCCGCGTTGATTTTGACAGTGCTGCTGTTCCGTCTGTCGATCGAAGAAAGGATCCGCCAGCTGGGGCTATACGCCGCGGTCGGTTTAACGACCGGTGAAATTCGAACGCTGTTATTAAAGGAGACACTCCTGCTCTCCCTGGTGGGCGGTGTCCTCGGTGCCGCCGCAGCTGTCGCGTATGCTGACCTGATGATGACCGGACTGACAACCTGGTGGCAAGGAGCCGTCGGCACAACCAACCTGCACGTCTACGTCACGCCGATGGCGTTGATCACCGGACCTGTCGTGACGTTGATCATGACCATGCTGGTCGTCTGGTGGTCACTACGCGGCATCGCCAAACTCTCCGTCAGAGAACAGCTGACCGGCAATCTGACACCAGACATCCCTGCCAAAGCCGCCCAGCATCGCGGCGCGATCAGCTTCTGGGTCGGCTCGTCTCTGCTGGGAATCGCGGTTGTGTTGCTAATGGCTGCATTAGGGGGAATGCTGCCGCAGAAGGAAGCGTTCTCAGGTTTCAACTGGACGATCGTCGCGTTCTTTCAGATTGGTCTTTGCACCCTCATCGGCGGGATCCTGCTGCTCCGCTGGTGGCTGGTCCGACCGGCCACAAACGCGGGAGCAGCGAGATTCAATCTCCAGCGGCTAAGCGTTTTAAACACCATGCGACAACCCTCTCGAACCTTGACCACGACATCCATGATCGCCTCCGCAACCTTCCTCATCGTCGCTGTCGGTGTCGGCCAATATAACCCCCTCGCCGTCAAACCCGATAAGACATCCGGCAACGGCGGCTTCTCCCTGGTCGCAGAATCCTCGCGCCCGATCCTCGCGAATCTCGAATCACTCGACCTCAATCAGGCCCTCGCAGAATGCAAAGCATCGGCACCGGGACCAGAGCCAGCTGCGACACCACCATCGGCCATTGAGGGAGTCCGCATCTATTCGTTCCCAGTGAAGAGCGGCGAGAACGCGAGTTGCTTGAACCTCTACCAGACGACCGTCCCCACAATCCTCGGCGTCAGCGAAGAGTTCATTCAACGAGGCGGGTTCGCCTTTGCAGACACGCCCGGCGAGAATCCCTGGACAAGACTCAACGAGGAGACGCCCAACGGCAATGTCCCTGCCCTCGGCGACATGAACACGCTCATGTACTCGCTGCACAAGTTGCAAGGCGACACGATCGAACTCCCCATGTCGAATGTCCCCAACGCCAAAATCCAGATCGCAGGCATGCTGACGGGAAGTGTCTTTCAAGGCGTCTTGCTGATTTCGGAGAAGAACTTTCGCAGGCTGTTTCCCGAAGTCGTCGGGTATCAATACTTCCTCGTGGAAACAAATTCCAATCCGGGCTGCGTACCGCTGGCATCGCAGTTACTGGAGACCCGTTATGAGGAATTTGGCTTAGACGCAGAACCCGTCGCGGATCGACTGGCTCGATTCCTCGCCGTGCAGAACACCTACCTGACGACTTTTCAAACACTCGGCGGCCTGGGACTTCTTCTGGGAACCATCGGGCTCGGCGTCGTCATGCTGCGAAATGTCCTCGAACGACGAGGCGAGATTGCGCTCCTGCGAAGTATCGGGCTCACAGGAAGCCGAATCGGCTGGATGGTGTTCCTGGAGAATTCATTCATGCTACTGACGGGAATCGCCTTAGGCACCATCGCAGCTCAATTAGCGATGTGGCCGCATCTACAAAGCAGTGCCGCGCAGGTTCCCTGGGTTTCACTAGGAGGACTCCTCGTAAGCGTCCTGCTAGTCGGAAGCCTCGGAGGACTCTTCGCCGTCTGGCGAGCCATGCGACTACCAATCGTCACAACACTACGCGGCGAGTAAACCTGTGTGCCACGGCTGTGTCAGCCGTGGATTTCTGCTTACAACACGCACAGCCGACACGGCCGTGGCACACCTGATCACACCTTGCGAATATAGTTCGCCGCGTAGCTTCTGACCTTCTGGCCGTTGAGGATGTGGAAGTGCCGCAGCTGATTCAGCGTTTCCTGACTGAAGCGAGACAGCGGAACGTGGAGAATCTTCCGGCCATACTTGCGCGCAAGCGTCTTCCAGGCCATACCCGGAGGGGTCGCAGAGAGAACGGTAATGTGCTTGAAATGCGTATGATAGCTACCTGCGACGATGAGCCGTTCTTCAAGCGTGTCGACAAAATCAAAGCGAGGATCTCGCCACACATCCGGAATCGGGCGAGGCGGGAAAAGAAACATCGCGCCACCATAGACCGCCTGCGCAATCCCCGGACCAACAAGTTCGTTCTGGTAGGCGCTGGCAAAAAACGCCAGCGTCGATTCGTCATGATGCTCCGCATGCCACGTGATACGACTCGGGTAATCGCGCGGATCAGCAGGCGTATCAAAGAGCATAATGACGCAATCCAGGTTGCCACGAGAGGGGGGAATCTCTTTCACATACAGTTCACCCGTATGCCAGTTCCGCAGCGTCTCTCGGATATCGAGACCATCTTTCAGGCTCGAAGAAAACTTTTCGATCTTCGCCAGGTCATTGCCAAGCAGTGAGAGTGCATGATCTTTAACAGCAGTTCGGAAACGCTCGATCGCAGTGTCTTCCGGCGGCCAGCTGCAGTGGGAAAACGGGTTCCACTGCATCTCCCATCTCTGTTGCTGCTCTTTCTGCGGACGCGGCGTGAGCTCCAGTCCCTTCCACGAAAGCAGCTTGCCCGGCAGTCGACTGCGCTTCTCATAGATCTCTTCATCCGGAGTTTCAAGCAACTGCTGATTCATCTTCACGAGTGGCAACGCACGATTCACGCCGAAGTTGTACTCGCGCAACGTCTCAACAAGATTGATCGCAAACGCATCCCCAAAGATTTGCTGAGCAGCGACCACAAGAGAATACATATCCGGCGTCAGCCGACGCGAAATGAGAGAAAGATTGCGGACATACTGGAAATAAGTCGAAAGCAGCCGCGGCGTGATCTTGCGAGCCTTCGCTTTGTGTTCTTCCTTGTACCGACGACGTGCCTCAATCACGAGCAGCTTGAGCCCATCCAGCGACATGTTCTCATCGTCATCGAGATCAGCTCGAGCATGTTCATAACAGGCCGTAATAAAAGGAAGTTCGCCCAGCGCGAACAACGCCTGCTCTTCAGGAAACGAATGCAGTTCCGCCTCAACGGGTGGTTCGAGATCTTCCAGTTCGTCCTCCGCGGTCGCCACCTGAAAGTACATGCGAAGGCTCGGCCACTCTGCAAAACTACACAGACAGAGAATCGATTCGAACTTCGTTTCCAACTGACGCAAACGTGACGCCATGTAAGAAAGACGCCTGGCGTGAAGTCCCTCTTCCACCAGCGGCACCGACGTCAACACCGCAGACGCAAAGCGATCCAGCGACAGATTCTTGATCGTGTACGCATCCGGCAGAACATTGATCAGTTCATCGTACTCGCTGGTATTGAGATCGATGTAAGCGCGCGGGCGACGCTCCATGATCGAGTTGCGAATCGCTGCAATGACCGCCTGACAGGGATCGATCGCCACATAGCTCGCATACGAATCGATTTCGTCCTCATCGTCATTCCAACTGGCTTCTGGTCCCGGCTGAATCGCGACACTGATCCGCGGAAGATCTGCGATCCCGGTCTCGACCGCTTCTCGAAACGATTCCGGCAGCGGAACCGCCAGGCAATCATACTTGCCAGACAACAACACACGACGAACCTCCACCGCATAGTCCCCACTTTCATGGATGACCGGCAGCAGTGTGATCTTGTCAGAGAGGCGAAAGACGTTACTCACGAGAGAGTTCCAGGGTGTTACGCAAATCGGTTGTCATCATCTTCATCATCGAAGTCGTCGTCGTACTCCTCATCATCGTCGTCGCCGTCATCAGTAGCCATGGCGTCGGGGTGGAGGGTCTCGTTCGGAGAGAAGAAGAAGTCACCCAGCCCCATAGGAAGAGTGTTGCCACCAGAGTAGCGTTGCTTCTTCTCAGCCATCTCGTTGAGGTTGATCGCCTCTTCACCCAGGCATGCCAGCACGGATTCGCGCCAGGCCTGATCGAGGCCGAGAGGATGTTTCTTTTCAGACGCCAGACGCTTGATTGCATAACGCAAAACATTGATGCCATCGCGCGTCGAGAAGTCGAGCTTAAGGGCATGTGACTGCTGCAGAAAATCGACCGTCAGTTGCAGCAGAGAATCCTCTGCGAACGGGAGGTGATACTTGAGGATCGCCAGTTCGTCTTCTCGCGCGGGGTGAGTCAGTGTCAGTGTCGGCTGCAGGCGACTGAGGATGTAATCGGGGATTTCAAACGTTGACTCATCCTCGTTCATCGTCACGGCACAGCAGAAGTTGCGATGAGCAGGAATCGTCAACCCCGCAATAATCGATTCGATGTAGCGACGATGGTCGAGCAGCGGAGCCAGTGACGCCCAGCTCTTCTCGTTCATCCGGTTGCCTTCATCAAGAATACAGATACCACCTGTGATCATCGCGGTGACAAGAGTCGAGGCGTGATACATGATCTTGCTGCCATCCCCAACGACCGGCGTGACAAGCAGGTCTTCCGGGCGCGTGTCGGCGGTGCACTGGAAAATATAAACATCCTGCTTGCGCTGACGGGCAGCAGCCATCGCCAAAGACGTCTTGCCAATCCCAGGCGTCCCGACCAGACGAGGCGTCAGCGGCAGGTCACGATCATCAACAGTCAGCCAGCAGGCGAGGATGTGAGAGAGGACTTCGCTTTGACCGATCCAATCCGACTTGGTGACGTCCGGCTGCGATAGATGCAACGTAACGCCATCGATTTCAACAGTTTGTTTCATACCGACAGGTTTCTCGTGAGGTTGTTTCGACTGCAGATGTGAGAGAAGTTTCGTAAAGCGTATTATAGGAGGATGTGGGGGATAGAGAAGGAAATTGAGAATGACGAACACGAAATTGGCTGTCTATCAGGAAATATTGTGTCTGATAATCGCGAGGGTCGCGTGACTTCACAAACATCGCTCATCCAGGCCCGGTCGGTTCTGACGCGGACATCGGGTTATCTGACGCAGGTCTCCTCCCATTCGCTCAACCCGTATCAGGGATGTTCGTTTGGCAAGACTCTGTGCGGCGTTTACTGCTACGTTCAACACAACAGCTTCGTGACCAAAGGACGACAGTGGGGACAGTTTCTGGATGTCAAACAGAACGCCGCAGACGTCTACCGTCGTCAATTTGCCCGCGAACAGAAGTGGGCACGCCAGACCATTGGCCAGTTCGGAATTTTCCTGGCGAGTTCCACAGATCCCTATCTGCCACAGGAAGCCTCTCAGAAAGTCACCCGATCACTCCTGGAAGCTATGCTCGACAAACCACCAGATGCCCTGATCGTCCAGACCCGCAGTAAGCTGGTGTCACGCGATGTCGATCTGCTCGCCGAATTGAGCCAGCGATCCGACGTGCGAATCCATGTCACGATCGAATCAGATCGAGATGGCTTGCCAGGTCTGCCTCGGCCGGCCAGCTCCGTCGAGAATCGATTCACTCTGGTGGAGACAATGAAATCTGCGGGCATTCGCACCATTGTCACAGTCTCGCCACTACTGCCAATCAAGTCACCTCGAGCGTTCTTTGAACGAATCACCAGAGTCGCAGACGGGGTCGTCATCGACCATTTCATCGACGGCGATGGTTCCAGAAACGGACAACGAACCTGGAAGACCGGCCTGCCAGAGGCGATGAACCAGGTCGACCCAAGAGCGACATCGCTAGAATACCGCGACGAGATCATCGCGATCGCACGCGAGGTCATGCCGGAACGCGTCGGGGTCTCCATTGAGGGATTCGCAGGGCAGTTCCATTAACAGTTTGCTATTCGTCCGAGCATTCTCCCGCTAGACTGGAGTATTCACTGAGAATGCATCTTGAGGGCTCATGCGATGCGTATTCACTGTCTAGGATCGGGCGGGTATCATCCCAACGAACGACGTCACACGGCGTGTTACTACCTACCGGAGCAGAATCTGCTTCTGGACGCAGGGACGGGCGCCTTCCGTCTTGCAGATCGACTCGTCTCCACCGAACTGACGATCGTCCTCACACATGCCCATCTGGATCACATCTGCGGATTGACGTTTCTTCTCGTGCCCATGCTGTTGGGCAAACTGACCAGCGTCGAGATTCTCGCCGAACAAAAGACGATTGATGCCGTCGAGAAGCATCTCTTCGATCCCGCCGTCTTCCCGATGCGGCCTGACTTCAAGATGACGCCGATCACCGCGGGTGATGAGATTCAGCTGGGAGAGGTGACACTCTCAACCTCTCCATTGCCATTGCACCCCGGCGGCTCGCTGGGTGTGAAGCTGACCTCTTCGAACGCAAAGTTCGCATACATCACCGACACCATCACCAGCGAGGACTACATCCCGTTCATACAGGGGGCTAACCTGCTGCTCCACGAATGCTACTTTCCGGACGAGAAAGCCGAGTGGTGCGAACCCTCCGGGCATTCCCATACGACCGCAGTCGCCAAGATCGCCAAAGCAGCAAACGTCCAACAGATGAGACTCATTCACGTCGACCCGCAATGCGAAGACGACGATCCGGTAGGGATCGAAGTCGCGAGAAAAATCTTCCCGCGTACCGTGATGGTCGAGGATCTGGACATCTTCGAAGTCTAAGACGCAGCCCTGCTAAGCCAGGAGCGCCTGGACAATCTGGGCTTGCTCGACCCCCGTCAGCTTCTGATCCAAGCCCTGGTACTTGTAGGTAAACTTCTCGTGTTCGAAGCCCAGCAGGTGCAGGATCGTCGCGTGGAAGTCACGGACGTGGACCGGGTCTTTGACAATGTTGTAGGAGAAGTCATCGGTCTCGCCGTAGATGGTTCCCCCTTTGACACCCGCGCCGGCCATCCAGATCGTGAAACAGCGTGGGTGGTGATCGCGACCGTAGTTCTCCTTCGAGAGCTGGCCTTGCGAGTAAACCGTTCGACCGAACTCACCTCCCCAGAGGATGAGGGTATCATCGAACATCCCGCGATTCTTCAGGTCCGTGATGAGCCCATAAGTGGCGCGATCGACATCTTTGCATTGCGAAGGAAGGCGTCCCGCGACATTGCCGTGGACGTCCCAGTTGTTGAGATAAACCTGGACGAAACGCACACCACGCTCGACCATGCGTCGTGCCATCAGACACGTATTGGCGAACGAGCCAGGCTTGAGAGACGCTTCGCCATAAAGATCGATCGTGGCTTTGTCTTCCTGAGTCAGGTCGGTCAGTTCGGGAACACTGGTCTGCATGCGGTACGCCATTTCGTACTGCTTCATCCGAATCAGCGTCTCAGGATCGCCCAGCTGGTCGTACTTGACCTGATTGAGCTTCGAGATGCCATCAAGCGTACTGCGACGAACCGGGGACGGGACACCCTGCGGGTTATTGATATAGAGAATCGGATCGCCGCTCGAACGCAAACTCACACCCGCGTGCTCTCCGGGTAAAAATCCCGATGACCACAACTTACCAGAAATCGCCTGCTCCTGATCGCGATTCGAAGGCGTTGCAATCATGACGACGAACTTCGGCAGGTTCTCATTGAGTGACCCCAGCCCATACGACATCCACGATCCCATGCAAGGCTTGCCTGCAATCTGGTTGCCAGTCTGGAACATCGTGATCGCGGGCTCGTGATTGATGGCTTCCGTGTGCATACTGCGCACAAACGCCAGGTCATCGACGATCTTGGCTGTCTCCGGCAGCAATTCCGAGACCCACATGCCCGACTGGCCATGCTGGGCGAACTTGTACTTTGACGGAGCAATAGGGAAGCGAGACTGACCGGACGTCATGGTTGTCAGACGCTGACCATTGCGCACGCTCTCCGGCAGGTCCTTATCGAACCACTCTTCCATCTTCGGCTTGTAGTCATACAGATCCTGCTGAGGCGGACCGCCGACCATGTGCAGGTAGATGACGTTTTTGGCCTTGGGCGGGAAATGCGGACCGACTCCGCTGGCCGGATTGTTGGCCAGCGGCGATGCAGCGGTCGCAAGACCCTCTTTCGCCAGGAGTGAAGACAACGCCGCCCAGCCGACGGCATTCACGCCGCGTCCCAGGAATTGGCGTCGATTTTCGTTGAGAGCTGCTTCGTAGAATGGGTTCATGGGATATTCCGTAGGGTGGGTCTCGACCCACCAGTTTCGCGAGTATTTGATATTGATGCTTGTTTGAATCTAATCGCACATTTGGTGGGTCAAGACCCACCCTACATCACTTACAAAGAACTTCGTCGAGGTTCATCAGTTCGTTGGTGAGCATCGTCCACGCGGCGAGTTCGACTTTGTTGAGCTCGGCTGGGGATTGATGCTCGCCGACATGGAGGAGTTCTTCCGCCTGTGTCGGATTGGCTTCATAGTACGCTTTGAGATTGTTCCACGATTCCTGTGCGATCTGCTGTTCAGCTTCGTTGAAGCGACGTGAGATCAAACGGGTCGTCATGTAATCGAGTTGGACAGAGAATTCGCCACCAGAGACTTTCATTCCCTGCTCGGACAGGTAACGAGCCGCTTCGACGAACTGCGTATCGTTGAGCGTCACCAGAGCCTGCAGAGGCGTGTTGGTCCGCTCCCGTTTGACGACGCAGTTCTCTCGCGTCGGAGCATTGAAGATTTCCAGCGCCGGCGGCGGAGCAAAGCGTTTCCAGAAGGTGTAGACGCTGCGTCGATAGAGGTCTTCGCCCGTGTCCTGTTTGTAATTGCGAGTCGTACTGCCGGGCATGCCGACGACTTCCCAGATATTCGCCGGCTGGTAAGGCTTCACGCTCGGACCACCCATTTTGGTCGTCATGATCCCGCTGGCCGCGAGCGCCGTATCACGGACCATTTCGCCATCCATGCGGAAACGAGGACCGCGAGAGACGAGTCGATTAGCAGGATCAATCTCAATCTTCTCAGGCGTCGTCTTCGCAGACTGCTGATACGCATTCGACATGACCATCAGCTTGTACATGCTCTTGATGTCCCAGCCCCCTTCGCGGAACTCGACCGCCAGCCAGTCGAGAAGTTCCGGGTGAGAAGGAAGTTCGCCCGTAATGCCGAAATCACCCGTCGTCGAAACCAGACCTGCCCCGAAGACTTCCTGCCAGAATCGGTTCACAGCAACACGCGCCGTCAACGGGTGGTCGCCAGTGATGGTCCACTTCGCCAGCCCTAGGCGATCTTTGGGCAGATCCTCCTTCATCGCAGGCAGAATGTCTGGCGTGTGAGGACGGACTTCCCCATTGCGCTTGTCGTAATCGCCACGGGCGAGAATATAGGCCATCGCCTCGGTATCTTTTTCGTGCATCACGTGAGCGATGGTCCCACGAGTTTTGATCGCTTCTTTTTCGCTTTCCAGATCTCGCTTGGCCTGCATCAGACTCTGATGCGCGGGATCGAACATCTCCATCCAGTCGCGCTGCAGTGAGCTTCGATCTTTATCATCAATGTTGCCTGCATTGCGCGACGTCAGGTAATTGAAACGCCCTGCAAATTTCATCTCGCGCAGACGCTGAGGCGTCAACGCCCGCTCGTAAATGCGAACATCAGAGATCGCAATCTCATCAGTCAGCGGTGCTTTCGAGCGATGGCCGATATGCAGCGGATGCTCGGTCTGAATCGTATCGGTCTCGTTGAGGCTGTCCGCTGTGACATTGAGAGGCTGTTCGACCCCGTCGAAATAGATCTTCACGCCAGATGGTTTTCGCGAACCATCATACGTCACGAAAACGTGAGTCCATTGTTTGTCTTTGAGAGGAGATTTCGTCGCGACTTTTAGAGCTTTTGAAGGCCATTCCTGAATGATGTGAGACGCGACCCGGCTTTCTTCCAGCCAGAGGTCCCAGCCACGGTGGGGAGATGAGTTGCTCATGCGCGAGAGGATCGCACCGCCGCGTTTCCCGTTGACCTTCACCCAGCCGCCATAGGAGAACGCCTGATTGCGTTCGAAATTGCCCGCATTCTGGAAGCCGGGAAGTGGCGTTGACCCTTTGGTTGCCCAGGCACGGTCACTGATGATCCCCTTCGTGAAAGCCTGCGAAACCGAATCCTGATCGCCGCTGAAATCAATCGCGTCTTCGTCAGTCACAATCAGCTGACGATCATTCAGAGGAGCATGAAAAACGAGCCCGTCATTCATGTCTTCTGCCAGTTGCTCAGCGAACTGACCTTCTTCGAGAATCTTCTTGAATCGATCCACACCACCAGCGAAGGAATTCTCAACAGCCGTCGAGGCAGCCGCAATGTCTGCATCGATCGTCCCCCAGCGATCACGATCTTCAGTCTTCGGCACAACCACGATCGGAGGCGTATCTTGTCGATTCCCGTCCATGACGGGCTGAGTCGTGTTGTTGAAAAACGCAGAAAGCTCGTAGAACTCTTTTTGAGACAGCGGATCAAACTTGTGATCGTGACAGACCGCACAGCCAGTCGTGAGTCCGAGGAAGTCCTGGCCGTAGGTCTCCGTGCGGTCTCGGGTATAGAGGACAGCATACTCTTCCTGAATCACGCCCCCTTCGTTCGTCGTCATATTGCAGCGATTGAAACCCGAGGCGATCTGTTGCTCAAGAGTCGCCCCAGGCAGCAGATCACCAGCCAGCTGCTCGACCGTGAACGTGTCGTAAGGCATGTTCTTGTTGAACGCGCTGATCACCCAGTCGCGGTAAGACCACATCTCGCGGTAGTTATCAAAGTGGATGCCGTGAGTATCGGCGTAGCGAGCATAGTCGAGCCAGTAACGGCCACGATGCTCCCCCCAGGTTGGACGGGAGAGGAGTTCATCGACCAGTTTCTCGTAAGCCTTCTCAGACGAATCATTGACGAACTTCTCCACCAGCTCCGGCTCCGGAGGCAGGCCGGTCAAATCGAGACTGACGCGACGTGCGAGTGTCCGCTTGTCCGCAGGCTCAGCAGGCTTGAGATTTTTTTCTTCCAGTTTAGCCAGAATGAAAGCATCGATCGGATTCTTGACCCAGCTTTGGTCTTTCACTGTCGGCAGAGCAGTGCGAGTCGGGTTTTTGAACGACCAGTGTGGCTCGTATTCTGCCCCTTCGAGGACCCACTGCTTGAGAAGTTCTTTCTGCTCGTTCGTCAGAACCTTATGGCTCGACTTCGGCGGCATGACCGACTCTTCGTCCTCGGAGAACAATCGAGCAATCACTTCGCTGTTTTCGACATCGCCGGGGATCAGAGCGCCGTGTTCGATCGCCTGCTCACGCTGATCCAGACGCAGGTCCGCAGCGCGGGTCGCAGAATCCGGGCCGTGGCAGTGAAAACAGGTCTCAACCAGGATAGGACGGATATCACGATTGAACTGAATCTCCCCCGCGGAGACACCAGCCGTCATCGCGATGAATACAATCGAAGCGACCCAGAGACTTCTCGCGCATCGACGAACACATGTCTGCATATGATTTGAACCTGTCTGAGGCGGGATGTTGGTAGGCAGGGTGGGCGTAAAGACCAGAAAGCAGTTGCAGATCCCCCATGGAATCGGTCTCGGGAATATCAGCACATCCTCGAGTAGCAACGGTACAACCATCAGGTTAGCTTGATCGCTGCCTAATGGCAAGAAGATTTCAGGGGCACGAAGTGGGAAATTTGAGAGGACTGACCAGTCTGGTTACGGTCTTTTGCCTCGCATGGAGAATTCGTGGTCCTGAGAAGACTCGCAGCAGCCCTGTTTTCATCATGGAAAAGCATCCTTGGTTGATTTCACGGTCACCTCTTCTCACAATGGCAGACGTATTCACAAGGCAAGCCTTTGAAAAACATTGAAGCATGACAGATAACTCATTCAATTTGAGTCCCTGAAGATCTTTCACCACAGAGTTCACTGAGGAGCACAGAGGTTCACAGAGAAAATCTCAGCTTGTTTTCTCTGTGAGCCTCTGTGTAACCCTGTGTCCTCCGTGGTGAATACTCCCGGGATGTTTCTCTATCAAGTCCCTGATGCTTCCCACCCGCTTGACGCTCGAACAAAGGAACTGACGATGGCAAGACCCGTGACGCTGTTTACCGGACAATGGGCCGACCTCCCGCTGGAAACGCTGTGCAAAAAAGCCTCCGAGTTCGGCTACGACGGCCTGGAACTGGCCTGCTGGGGCGATCACTTCGAAGTCGACAAAGCCCTCTCCGACGATACCTACTGTGCCCGCAAGCACGACCTGCTCGCCCGCTATAACCTCAAATGCTTCGCCATCTCCAATCACCTCGTCGGGCAAGGCGTCCTCGACAAAATCGACGAGCGTCATAAGTCCATCCTCCCCAGCTATGTCTGGGGCGATGGCAATCCTGACGCCGTCAACAACCGCGCTCTCGAAGAGATGAAGAACACGGCCCGCGCCGCCCAGAAATTCGGCGTCAGCGTCGTCAACGGCTTCACCGGTTCCAGCATCTGGCACCTGACTTACGACTTCCCGCCAACTCCGAAGTCGATGATCGATGCCGGCTTCCAACTCCTGGCAGACCGCTGGAACCCGATTCTCGACGTCTTCGACGAATGCGGCGTGAAGTTCGCCCTCGAAGTTCACCCGACCGAAATCGCCTTCGACCTCTATTCAGCCGAGCGCGCCCTGCAGGCCCTCGATCAGCGCGAAGCCTTCGGTTTCAACTTCGATCCGTCGCACCTCATCTGGCAAGGTGTCGATCCCGTTGAATTCATCCGTTACTTCCCGAAACGCATTTATCACGTCCACATGAAAGACGCGTCCGTGACCCTCAACGGTCGCAGTGGCATCATCACCTCACACCTGTCCTTCGGCGACCCTCGTCGCGGCTGGGACTTCCGTAGCGTCGGCCGCGGGGGAGTTCGCTTCGAAGAAATCATCCGCGCTCTGAACACCGTCGGCTACTCTGGTCCCCTCTCGATCGAGTGGGAAGACATGGGCATGGACCGCGACGCCGGTGCCCGCGAAGCTTGCCAGTTCACCAAGAACATCGACTTCGCTCCGTCCAACGTGAAGTTCGACGCCGCGTTCGCAGAGTAGTTCTCGCGTTGATCATGAAAATAAAAAACGCCTGGTCGAATTCACTTCAACCAGGCGTTTTTGCGTTGCTGACGATCGGACTGCTTTTCTTACAGTTTGCCGACAATCCACTCGATGATCTGCTTATCCATCCACCCCTGCCCTTGGGTGGTACAGAACCCCAGGTGCCCGCCGTGACGTGGCGAGAGCAGCTTGGTCGTCGCTGAATAGCTCGCAACACGGAACTGAGAAAACGGAATCAAAGGGTCATCCTGAGCCGCAATGACGAGCGTCGGGACCGTGATCGCTTCCAGAAACTGATTGGCACTCGATTTTGCATAATAGTCAGAAGCCGATTCGAACCCGCAGACAGGTGCCGTGAAGGTTTCATCGAACTCGTACAACGTCCTGGGCCGTCGTGAAAACCAGCCTTCCGGGATGACAGCTTTCAGCGCCTGACGCTGTCGAAGATAAACGTCTCGCGTGCAGTTCTGGCAGAAGTAGCGATCGTAAAGTCTTCCCAGACCCTTTTGCATCGACTTGACCGTGAAGTTCAAATCGATCGGCGGGCAAATGGCAATCGCCCGATCAATCGTTGAGAGATGCCCGACCGAAGCCGACGTTTCTCCCAGCAGTTTCAACGTGACGTTACCACCCAGAGAAAATCCAACCAGAGAAATCGGAGAGTCAGGGCACAGGGCGACGATTTCCGAGACGGTCGCAGACAGATCATCCGATCGACCACTGTGATAAGGATAACGGGCCAGACCAGCACCAGCGCCGCAGCCACGCCAGTCGAGGCGAAATGTTCGTGTGTTATTCTTGTTCAGCTGACGGGCGATTCGAGACAGATAAGGGCTGGCGTGACTTCCTCCCAGCCCGTGAAGCAGCAAGGCAACGCGATCACCGGGCTGCCAGTCAGTCGGGCAATCGTCCTGATAAATCAGACGATCACCATCACTCAACAAGACCTCGCCCGTCCTCGTTGTGTTGGGCCAGAATTGTTTGCGAATCGACAGCGGGGCGTAAATATACATCCCGGCCAGGGTCTGGAGATGTCCGTTGCGGAAATACCAGGGTGGCAGAAAATGTTCATTGCCAGTCGGGCATGTCGGTGTTGATGTCATTGGTGTTGATGTCAGCATCGAATTTTCAGATTGGGGGGTCAACGATCGTAACTGCTCGAACGATCCTGCATTCGATAGAAGTCGGATCATCCTGGAACCAGTTCTCATGAATCGAAATACGCAGAAAACTCGTTCCCAAAACTGACGTTTTGGCTATTCATTGGCCAGTAGCATAGGAGACCTCAGCAAAAACAAAAAGGCCACTTACAACGATGTAAGTGACCTTTTTTTGAGATCTGATACGAATCCCAATTTAAGCCAACCTGGCCACAGAAGTCCCGCTATGCTCAGAACTTGGGGTGAGCATGCGGCTTCGTTTGACTTTGGAGCCCAGAACATGCTTGCTCAAAGCCGCAGCTATGGCACTTTGGGAAGAAAACTCAGTGAATGAAGAGTGATTGGTATGAATAGATGCTGAATGCTCTCTTGGCATGAGACCGTAATGATCGAGCCAGTTTCCCAATGACGTTCGTCATTTCTTACCATGCTTCGCACGATAATCTGCAAGGAACGTCGCAATACGGCCAATGGCATCCCGCAAAACTTCTTCATGGGGAAGAAAAACCAGCCGGAAGTGATCGGGTTGAGCCCAGTTGAAGCCCGTCCCCTGCACCAGCATCACATGGGTGGCTTCGAGCAATTGCAGAAAGAACTGACGGTCATCCTTGATCGGGTAAACCGCCGGATCAAGGCGGGGGAACATATAAAGAGAGGCCTGCGGCTTGACGCAGGTCACTCCCGGAATCGCGGTGATCAGTTCATAAGCCAGATCCCGCTGTTTTCGAAGTCGCCCCCCCTCGCCCACCAGGTCGTTGATACTCTGATATCCCCCCAGTGCCGTCTGAATGGCCCACTGACCTGGAACATTGGCACACAGCTTCATGTTGGCCAGCACGTTCAGACCTTCGATAAAGTCGGTCGCAGCCTGCTTGTTCCCCGAAATCACCATCCAGCCTGCCCGGTAACCGCAGGCACGATAGCTCTTTGACAACGAATTGAACGTCAACGTCAGCACATCCGTCGACAGGCTCGCCAGCGCCGTGTGATGAATGCCGTCGTAAAGAACCTTGTCATAAACCTCGTCAGCGAAAATCACCAGATCATGCTCGCGGGCGATGTTGACTATCTCCTGCAGGACATGGTCGGGATAAAGCACTCCCGTCGGGTTGTTTGGGTTGATGAGGACAATTCCAGCCGTCCGCGGAGTGATCTTCGAGCGAATATCCTCCAGGTCAGGAATCCACCCGTTGGCTTCGTCGCACAGATAGTGGACGGGCTTGCCACCCGCCATGCTCGTGACTGCGGTCCACAGTGGATAATCCGGCGCTGGAAGCAGCAATTCGTCTCCGTCATTGAGCAACGCCGAGGTCGCCATCGCAATCAGGTCCGAGGCACCGTTCCCCAGATAGATATCTTCTAGCGTTACGCCATGCACACCTTGGGTTTGCGTGTAATGCATGATCGCTTTGCGGGCAGCGAAAATCCCCTTGCTGTCCGAATAGCCCGCCGAATTCGGCAGGTTGCGGATCATATCTTCCTGCACTTCCTCAGGAGCATCGAATCCAAAGGCAGCCAGATTGCCAATGTTCAGTTTGATGAGTTGCAGGCCTTGCGCTTCCATCTGCTTGGCGCGATCCATGATCGGCCCGCGAATATCGTACAAGACGTTAGCCAGTTTGCTCGATTTGCGTATCGTCTTCACGACGTTCTTCCATAGTGATGTAACGAAAATGATTCGATGGCTGCGAGTTCATCCTGAGCCGGTCCGCAGTGTAGAAACATCGGACCGATCAGCATGCCAAACGCAGAGAAATTCGCCAGTCCGACCCACACCGTTCATTGACACGGCCTAAATCGACGTGTTCGCATTCCAACATGTTAAGTATAGCGTCGGACGCAGAAAGATATGCAGAAGGATGCCGATCGAGTGGACACCTTTGCCGTAAGTGCCATAAAAAAAGCCACTCGCGTTCAACGCAAATGGCTATTTGAGTGGACAGGGCGGGAATCGAACCCGCGACACCAGGATTTTCAATCCTGTGCTCTACCGACTGAGCTACCTGTCCATTTCGTCCCACGCTTGAAATGGACACTCGATTTATCGGCTGGTTCGCAGCGAAAATTCGTTGTTTTCTCAAGCAGGCGAAGAGCGAATCATAGGCGGGGGCGGCACCAATTTCAACGCAATCGGCATATTCTATTAAGACTCCCGCGCAGAATCTTAGCCGCTGGTCCGTCTGCAACGGCGCCCCCGCTTGTCGATTTAGCTCGAACGCCTTATGTTGACGCCATGATCGGAGTCCGATACTGCACGCCGTTTTCATATCAATTGCCCTATTTTACTGAAGGAACCTGCCCATGACCGGCCGGTTTATCTCTGAACTCGAAGTCGCGATCCAGGCTGTCGCGACCGCCTCGGTCCTGTGCCGGAATGTCCAGGCCGCCATTGCGACGGACGCCATCGAGAAAAAAGACAAAAGTCCTGTCACCATCGCGGATTACGTCTGTCAGGGAATCGTCAGTCACCTGCTTCACGAGGCCTTCCCGAACGACCCGTTGATTGGCGAAGAGGACGTCGAAGAACTTCGCCAGGACTCCCAGAAACCCTATGTTGATGCGGCTTTGATCGAGCTCGCTAAACTGAATCTCGACTGGAAAGCAGACCGCAACGCCCTGCTGGATTCGATCGCCCGTGGCGGGGCAGCCGGTTTTTCCAGCCGATTCTGGACCCTCGACCCGGTCGACGGAACAAAAGGGTTTCTTCGCAAAGAGCAATACGCCATTTCACTGGCATTGATCGTCGATGGCGTGATCGAAGTCGGCGTCCTGGGCTGCCCGAATCTTCCTGAAAAAGGTGTCGATCCGATCCTGGCGACAGGATCGAAAGACCCCGGCGTCATGCTGGTCGCGATGCGCGGCGGGAACGGAGCCTATACCATCCCGCTCGATGACATCTCTCAGCGCCATCCGATCCGGGTGTCTTCAGTCACGGACCCCGCGCAAATGAAGTTCTGCGAATCCGTCGAATCGGGACACAGCGCTCATGATCACTCAGCAACGGTCGCGAAGACGCTAGGGATCTCAGCGCCTTCTATTCGCCTCGACAGCCAAGCGAAGTACGGTGTATTAGCGCGAGGCGAAGCCGAAATCTACCTGCGCCTCCCCACACGCAAAGGCTACAAAGAAAAAATCTGGGACCACGCCGGCGGCGTCATCGTCATCGAGGAAGCAGGCGGAGTGGTGACTGATATCGATGGCAAGCCACTGGACTTCACCCACGGACGAGAACTCCTGAAGAACCGCGGCATCGTCGCCTCCAACGGCCCCGTTCACCAACAGATCATCGACCTGATCCCCTCGCTGGGACTCGACAACTAAAACACCGAACGGCGGTTAAGTCGTAAGCTTAAAAAAGGCTCGTGATGACAGCATCACGAGCCTTTTCGTTTCTCTCAGTTTCACTTCAAATTCAGTTGCGGCCAGGACCACGGCCTGGGCCGTTGTTGTAGCCAGGGCCATTATAGCCTGGGCGACCGTCGTTACCGCGACCATCATTCCAGCGGCCGTCGTTGCCGCGACCTGGACCATTGTTGTTATTGTTGTTGTCGTGAGCGCGGTCGGTATCGAGGCCGGCGTCGTACATGAGGTGGTGGATCGAAGCTTCGACCAGTCTCAGGCGTGAGCGGAGAGAAACGTCGCCGTAGGAGCGTCGGTTGCTGCTGTTCCAGCCACGGACGTCTTCCTGGACTTCGTGAATCTGATCATCCATGCGCAGGAGGCGTCGTCGCATTTCATCGTTGTTGGCGTAGTTGCCGCGGTTGTGGACCCACTTGGCGTCTTCGAGGATTCGGTAGGCGTCGGCGTAGGTTTGCTTAAAGTCGCGATTGTGGCCGTAGTTATAGTGCATTTCCAGGCAGGTTTCGTTGACCAGAGCTTCCAGACGCTCAGCCAGATCATCCATGTGACGTCGACCGCCGAAGCGCATTTCTTCGACTTGAGACTGAGTGCGGTAGCGAGTCTGAGTTTGTGGACGATAGTAGTACTTACCATCGCGGTTCCAGTAGGTCCCAGCGTGGTTGTCGTCGTAGTGCGGCAGGACGTACTTCGAGTTGTCTTCGATGAAGTCGAAGTTGTAACGACCGATGACGCTTCCGAATTCGTCGCGGACAGAGTGTTCGCGTCGATCGACTTTGTACTGAGCGAATGCTTGCGAGCTGGAAGCAACCAGCAGCGTGACCATCAAAATGGTGCGGAACTTGAACATGGACAATCCTTTGAGTTGGGAAGTTTCGACTCTCCGAGTCGTGGCCTGGCCGGGATGAAGGTCAGGGTGAGCTAAAGCTCAAGTCTTAATATAAGCGTGTCACGTGCGGAAAAAGTTCCCGCATTTCACACCGACTGTGACAGTTTGGCCCGCGTCACAAGAAGGGAAGATTACTCGATCCCGTGAATTCGCAGCAACGCCTCTTTTCCCCATTTTACGGAATTTCTTCTCTCGCTAATGAACAAGTCTCCCTAAGTCAAATCCCGCCAAGCAGTAACGAGCAGCAACTGCTCGACGCATGTAAACTGTCAAAGGCGTAGAATCTCAGTCGGGTCGACTAACCGTCATGAATGTCGCTTATCTGTCCATGGCGACGGATTTTTCGAAAGCAGTCAGTGCGCATTCTTAAAGTTGCTCCTCAAGATTTGCGCCGTTTGAGATATATTGCCAAACGAAGTGCGATCGATAACTCGTTGGAATGTAACAAAATGTCGCAATTCAAGAATGGGTATCTAGGTAATCGCAGTGCACGCAGGTATGATATTGGCACATCCAATACTCTCGCGATTTGGCAAAATCGTGCAGCTTTTCGACCGGAGTTCGCACGATCCTGCAAAACTCCGACACCTCGTGACTTAATATCTCCCGAATATGAATGAGATGATGTCGATTCGCCGTCCCGGGCTGTTGTCATGGTGTCTGCTGATGCTGACAACCCTGCTCACTGGCTGCATGGGCTCCAGCCAACCTGATTTCGTTGGCAGTAAGCGGCTTGATAGCTTAACCCCGTATGCCCGCGAAGCCGTCCAAGCGGTAATCAAAGACAAGTTTGGCAGTCCGTCCAGCTTGCGATGCCCGACGACGACCGTGATCGCAACCGGGGATGTTCGTGGGACGGTCGCTCTCGAAGAATCGAAAGCCACCCAGGAAACCCTCGACAAGCTGAATACGACCTCGGACCTCTTGATCGAAGATCCGATGGAGTTGACCTCGAAGTCGATCCGCTTTGTTCCCACGCTCGATCAGCAGTTCGCAGCCATTGAGAAGCTGACCGAAAAGGAAAACGCGGCGATCAAAGATTATCTTGCCGCTGTCGTTTCTGAATCGCGCCCGATCACATTCAATGCCGAGAAGACTGAGATCACACTCGCTCAACCTGTGAAGCCAGCCAGCGTCAACGAAAGCGAATTCATCCTCGACGAATGCAGGGCTCTTTACCGCGGTCAGCAGCTTTACATGCTGCACTGCGTCCACTGTCACGGCGTCTCCGGCGATGGCAACGGGGCATCTGCCAAATACATGAATCCTCGCCCTCGTGATTACCGCCAGGGGGTCTTCAAATTCACTTCGACCGCAGCCACCAGCAAAGCCAGCACTGCGGACATCAAGCACATCATCGCTGACGGCATTGCTGGAACTTACATGCCCTCCTTTAAACTTCTCAGCGAAGACGACCTGACCAGCATCACTAACTACGTGAAGTTCCTTGCCTTTCGCGGCGAACTCGAGAACCGGCTGATCAACGAAGTCGCCTTTGAATACTCGCAGAAAGCCTACGACGAACGCATCGCGGGCGGCGAAAAACCCGAGGAGATCGAGACGCTCTTCAAAGACTATCTCGCTCAGATGTTCCCGGACATCGTCTCTTCGAACGTCGATCTGATCGCTGCCGACTGGACGGCAGCGGATGAAGCAGATTCCGTCATCACTCCCCAGGGGCCTCGCCCCGAACCGGACGCAAAGTCACTGGCAGACGCAACCAAAACCTCGATCGAAAACGGACACCTGCTCTTCCTGACCAAAGGCCAGTGCGCTGCCTGTCACGGCGAAAATGGGCGTGGGGATGGCGTTCAGACACGAGCCATGCAGGCCAATGCACAAGGCGACATGTTCGCAGAACCTGGCCTTCACGATGAATGGGGCAACTTGACTCCACCACGCGATTTCCGCACGGGCGTTCTTCGCGGAGGTCGTCGACCAGTCGACATCTACCGACGCATCCACTCCGGCATCAAGGGGACCAAGATGCCCCCAGCGGGTGCCTCTCTGACCGAAGAAGAAATCTGGGATCTCGTCAATTACGTCCTCGTCATGAGCAACTCTAAAGGCCAGCCCACCCCCGTCCAGGCTGCCAAGCCAACGACGGAAGTTTCTTCGAATTAGCAGGGTGCTGGTGAGGCTTTGCGAACCGCACCAATTGGACTCGCAGATTGAATCAAACATCTCCTGAAACGGAAAACATATAGTGTCTCGACTCTGGTGTCTTTTCTTCATGTTCTGGCCGGTTCTGGCCCTCTACATCTGCTGGGTCGCACCGACTCTCGGATGGGGGTTTCCGGGCGATGGCGTCTCTGATTCCCCCATCGGCAAACGGATCGACCACCTCTTCTGGTTGATCATGGCGATCACGACTGGGGTCTTCGTCCTGACGCAGATCGCGATGGGATATGCGTTGTGGAAAGCCTCCACGAAGAAGCCCGAAGAACCTGCTCAGCACTTCCACGGCAGTCACACACTCGAAGTCATCTGGACCGTTATCCCCGGCGCTCTGCTCCTGTTCATCGCGTTCTACCAGATGGATGTCTGGGCTGACTTCCGTTTGAAAAGTAGAGCCCCCGCCACGAAGTCCGGCTCCCTGATCGCGGAAGTCACTGCTCGTCAGTTCGAGTGGCGCATCCGCTACCCTGTCCCCGGCAAAGACCTCTCCCCGACTCCCGTTCCCGGAGACATGTACGACGTCAACGAACTGATCATCCCGGCGAAAACGCCCGTCATGATTTATCTTCGCACCGATGACGTCCAGCACTCCTTCTTCCTGCCAACACTCCGCATTAAGCAGGATGCCATCCCCGGCAAAGTGATTCCGATCTGGTTTGAAGCCGAAGAGCCCGGCAGCTATCCCCTGCTCTGTGCAGAACTTTGCGGCTGGGGCCACTACAAAATGGGTGGAAAGCTGACGGTCCTCTCTCAGGAAGACTACACCGCACGCATGCAGAAGATGGCCCAGGACTTCGGCGTTGCATCAGCAGCGTCCACACCAGCAGCGCCGACACCGGGCGTCGCTTCCACCAGCCAGACTCAGGAAGGGGCGAACTGATGAGCACAACAATTCCAGCACACGGCAGCCTCGAAGATGCTCACGCACAGCACCATGCTCACGCGCAGGGCAACTTCATCACCAAATACGTCTTCTCGACCGACCACAAAGTCATCGGCATCCAGTTCCTTTTCACAACCATCGCGATGCTCTTCATCGGCGGTCTGCTCGCACTCGGCATTCGCTGGCAGCTGGCGTACCCGTGGACGACGTTGCCCTTCTTCGGCGAAGCGCTGTTCGCTCAGCAGGGTGGTCAGATGACCCCCGAGTTTTACACGATGCTCTTCACGATGCACGGGACCGTCATGGTCTTACTCGTCGTGATTCCGATCCTCGCCGGAGCTATTGGGAACTACCTGATCCCGCTGATGATCGGCGCGGACGACATGGCCTTTCCGACCTTGAACATGCTCAGCTACTGGTTCATGTGGCCGGCAT
>SXGT01424606.1_pt1 | contig 46617 bp, 33 predicted proteins | sample 3176221 | NCBI WGS metagenome assembly SXGT01 (sample SAMN11356862, study PRJNA531348) | freshwater metagenome | isolation source: freshwater sample F1-120 | place: China: Fuxian Lake, Yuxi | collected 2017-12-25 | reverse complement strand
GCCGACCGCATCGCGGTGATGCACGAGGGCGTGCTGCAGCAATGCGCCGCGCCGCAGACCATCTACAACGCGCCGGCCAATACCTATGTCGCGACCTTCATCGGGTCACCGGCGATGAACCTGCTGCCGGTGCGGGTCGAGCGACAGTCCGGCGGACTTCGCCTGTCCGGATCTGGTCTGGACCTGCGGGTGCAGGCCCGAGGCGACGCGCCGGATGAACTCGTGGTGGGTGTTCGCCCGCAGGATTGGCGCCGCGCTGCGGACGGCGAAGCGTGCCACGCCCGCCTGCATGTCGAGGTCACCGAGCCGCTGGGTGCCGAGACCAATGTGTTTGGCAACTTGGCGGACGCGCAGCCATCGACCGTCGCTGTGCCGGACGCGACGACGCGCCAGCGGCAGGCCAACGCGACCATCTGGCGTACCGACCCGGCAGACCCGGTGCGCGATGGCGAGGCTGTGGGCCTGCACGTGACGCGTTTGCACCTTTTCGATGCCGCTGGCCGGCGCTGGCCAGTCAGTGGCGATCTGGGAGTGATTCAGTGAGATTGCTAGCCTTTTTCGCCCTTTTTCCGGTGTGCTTTGCCACTGGCTGTGGCAAGACTACACCGCCAGCAGCGCCTGCACCTTCGTCCGCTGCCGCCGAGCAACCGGGCAAGCCCGCAGCCGTTGCCGCGCCCGCTGCGGCCTCTGCCACTGTGGCGCCGGAAACGCCCGATCCGCCGGGTCCGGTTACGCTCTGGCACAGCTACCGCGACGCCGAGCGCGCGGGGCTGGACGAGTTGGTCACCCACTGGAACAAGAACCACCCGGCCGCGCAGATCGAAGCCCTGGCAGTGCCGGCCGACGCCATTATCGACAAGTTCCAGGTCGCGACGCCCAATGGCAACGGCCCGGATCTCATCATCTTTGCGCACGACAAGATCGGCGTGTGGGCCAAAGACGGGCTTTTGGCGCCGATTGGCGAGGCTGCGACGCCGGACAAGCTCAAGCGCTTCCTGCCGCAAACGGTCAAGCCGCTGGTGTTTGACAAGGCGATCTACGGCTTGCCGTTGGCGTTCAAGTCGCTGGTGTTGTTCTACAACAAGAAGCTGGTCGCCGAGCCGCCCAAGACACTCAATCAGCTGATCGAGGTCGCCAAAGGCTTTACCAAGCCCGACGCCGAGGCGTTTGGCCTGGCCTACGAAGCCGCAAACTTGTACTTCCACGCACCTTTCTTGCTGGGTGCCGGCGGTGCCATCTTTGACGACTCGGGGCGGGTACCCAAGATCGACACGCCCGAAGCGGCCGTCGGCCTCGCCGTGGCGCGCGACCTCTACAAAACCCACAAGATCCTGCCGCAAGGCTCGGTGTCGGGCTTTGTGATCACGGCGATGTTCAACGACGGCAAAGTGCCGTTCGTACTGCAGGGGCCGTGGTTCATGGGCGAGATCGACAAGGCCGTCCAGTGGGGCGTGGCGCTATTGCCTGAGCTTGAGCCCGGCAAGCCGCTGCGGCCGTTCCTCGGCTCTGAGGCGGTGATGCTGTCCAAGAAGGCCAAGAACGTGCCCGGCGCGCTGCGAATCATCGACTACCTGACCAGCGACGAGGCGGCGCTGACGCGGATGCAGACCGGCAAGCAGATGGTCGCCAACGTCAAGCCGTACGAACTGCCCAGGTGGGCCGACGACCCGGTGGTCAAGGTGTTTCGCGCGCAAGCCGATATCGCCGTGCCAATGCCGGCGGCGGCCGAGATGGCGGCGGTGTGGAATCCGTACAACACCGCACTGCAAAAAGTCATCTACGGCGACGCCAAGGCGCTCGAAGCGCTGGCCGAGGCGCAAAAGCGCGCCGTCGAAGACATCGCCAAGATGCAAAAGTAGGCCAACGTGGCGCCGCAATTGCCTGGCCCTGATCCGCGATCGACCTTTGCCGCGCGTTGGCTGCTCGGCTGCGCGGTCGCGGGCGTGGTCGCCGCGGGCCTGGGCCTCGTCGAATCGGCACGCAGTGCCAGCAGTCTCGTCGTCGAGGCCACCACTGTCGCCGACGCCGCAGCGCACACCTGGGCAACGCGGAGCGACGACAAGGCCGGGGCGCAAGCGCTGACGGGATTGTTGGCCGGCCACCCGGCTGCGGCAGAGCTGTTCGTCGTCGTCGAGGGCGGCGTGGACGAGTTCGGCATCTCGCGCGGTACTGCGCTCGCCTACGGCAAAGTGGCAGATGTCGATGCCAAGGCCTTGCTTGACCACGCCAAAACCGTGACGGCCGACGCGACGCGGGCCTTGGCCTCTGCGACGCCGATGACGGCGGAGGCGCTGCAACTGCACCTGCCCGACGGCCGGCTAGTCGTCGCTGCGCCGCTGCGCGAAGGTCCCAAGGGCAAGACGGTGTCGGGTGTTGCAGGCACGCTGATGAAGCCGCGTGCCGCCAGCGCGCTCAGGCCTTTGTGGCTGGCGGTGGTGCTTGCGGCGCTACTGGCTGGCGCGACTGCGGCGGCACGTAACCGCGCCCGACTGCTGTTCGACGCAGCGGCCATCGCGGGAATGGGCTTGCTGTGGTGGGTCTTGCAGCCCACTTTGGCGGCGCAACCGGCGTCTGGCATTGCGGTCCTAGGTGGCGACCTCCTGGTCCCCCATGCGGCGCCGAGCGCGGCCGAGCCGTTGACGATACTGCACGTGGCGGTAGGCGCTGCGCTCCTGGCTGTCGCGGGAGCTTGGGCAGCAACGCCGTTGGCGCGGGTGCTGGACGGCGCACGCAAAGACGTGGTGCCCTATCTGTACGTCGGCCCGGCCATGGCGGCGACCACCTTGCTGATATTCGTGCCATTCGCCGTCGGCGTCGGGCTGTCGTTCGTCGACAAGTCCGGCGCGTTCGTGGGCCTCGCGCATTATGCCGAGGTGCTGCAGTCCATCACCGACCCGAACAGCTCCACACACTTTGGCCGCACGCTGGTGATGACAATCCTGTGGACGGTCGTCAATGTCGGTCTGCACGTCACGATCGGCCTCGGCCTGGCGCTGGTACTCAATCGGCCGCACTTGCGCGGCCGCGCGCTGTACCGCCTGCTGCTCATCGTACCGTGGGCGGTGCCGAGCTACATCACCGCGCTGACCTGGAAGTGGCTGTTCAACACGCAGGCCGGTCCGCTCAACGCCATGCTGGTCGCGCTTGGCCAGGATCGCGTCGATTGGCTGGGGACCAGCCCTTGGACCAACTTCGCCGCCAACCTCGCGACCAATGTCTGGCTCGGCTTCCCGTTCATGATGGTGATCTCGCTCGGCGCGCTGCAGAGCATCCCGAGCGAACTGTACGAGGCGGCCGACATGGACGGCGGCTCCGGCTGGCAGAAGTTTCGGCACATCACCCTGCCCTTGCTGCGCCCTGCTCTGTTCCCCGCCATCATCTTGGGCACCATCTGGACCTTCAACGCCTTCAACGTCATCTGGCTGGTCTCGGGCGGCGGTCCGGACCACCAGACCGACATTCTCATCACCGAGGCGTACTACACGTTCACTGTACTACGGCGAACCGGGCTGGCCGCGGCGTATAGCGTGCTCATCTTCCTGATGCTGCTGGGCTACACGCTGGTCACCAATCGGCTGACGCGCGCCACGCAAGCGGTTGGAGCCTGACCATGGCACACGGCGCGGACAACTCTGTCGCTCCCAAGGGCGCGCGCGCCTGGCTGCCGCACCTGTTGTTGGTGCCGGTGACGGCGCTGACGCTGTATCCCGTGGCGTACGTCGTCAAGCTGGCGCTGTCGGGCACCGCCGGAGTGTCGTCCTCGCCGTCGCCGTTGCCCGATCGCCTGGATTTCTCGGCGTTTGGCAAGGTGGTCGGAACGGCCGATGCCCAAGGCCAGTGGCTGTTTGGCCATCAACTGCTGAATTCGCTTGCCGTCTCGGCGATCACGACCATCGCCGGCATCGCGCTAGCCTGCACCGCTGCTTACGCGTTTGCGCGCTTCGAATTCCCCGGTCGGCGCGCCGGGTTGCTGGGCTTTCTGGCCACGCAGATGTTTCCGGGCATCCTGACGCTGATTCCGCTGTATGTGCTCATCCAAAAACTTGGGCTGCTCGACTCGCTGTGGGGCCTCGTGCTGGTGTACTCGACCACCACGATTCCGTTCTGCACCTGGACGCTCAAGGGCTACTTCGACACCTTGCCCAAGGAGATCGAAGAGTCCGCGCTCATCGATGGCGCCACCCGGCTGCAGATCTTCCTGCGGATCATCCTGCCGCTGTCGGCTCCGGCGATCGCGGTCACGGCCCTGTTCTCGTTCATGTCGGCGTGGAACGAATTCGTGCTCGCCTACACGTTTCTGTCCAAAGAGGTCGCCTACACCATGCCGGTGATGATCCGCGGCTACGTCGGCGAAAAAGACGTCCAGTGGTCGCTGTTTGCTGCAAGTTCGCTCATTGTGTCGCTGCCGGTGATGGCGTTGTTCTACGCGGTGGAAAAGCACCTGGTCGGCGGTCTGACCGCTGGGGGCGTCAAGGGCTGACCAAGGCAGAGAACCAGATTGCTGCAGGCCTAGCCGGTGCCGCTTGTTGTCTGCTTGACCAGACTCGCCAAGCCGCGCACCCACACCGCGCTGGCGTTGAGCGACGGGCACAGCCGCAGCTCGCCACCGCCCGCCGCCCGAAAGTCCTCGCGGCCGCGCATGCCGACTTCTTCAAGCGTTTCCAGGCAATCGGCGACAAAGCTAGGCTCGACGACCAGCAAACGCTGCACGCCCGCCTTGCCAAGCGATTCGATGACGTGGTCGGTATAAGGGCGGATCCACGGCGTGCGGCCCAGGCGCGACTGAAAGGCCGTAGTCACCTGCTGGGAGTCAAGACCCAGCGCTGCAGCTAGTGCCCGCGACGTCGCCATACACTGAGCGCGGTAGCAGTGCGCGTTGGCCGGGACGATCGCATCGCAGCAGGTCTGGGCGCGCAAGCAATGGCTGCCGGTGGTATCGGTGCGCGTGCAGTGCCGCTCTGGCACGCCATGGTACGACAACAGGACGTGATCGGGCGCGAAATCAGCGATTTCGGCGCGGGCGCCTGCCACGACGGCGTCCAAATAGGCCGGCGACTGCCAGAACGGCGCCACGAACTTGAGCGACGGCACCACCCATCGCTGCGCGGCGTGGCTACACACGGCGGCAGCGGCCGAACCGTACGAAGCGGCCGCGTATTGCGGAAACAGCGGGACGACCACCACCTCGCTGACGCCGGCTGCCAGCAGGCGGTCCAGCGCCGCGGGAATCGACGGCTCGCCAAATTGCATGCCGAGCTCAACGAGATAGGCCGCCCCCACCGCGCTGTGGAGCTGGGTTCGCAGCCCATGCACCAGGTCCAATCCGTTGGTCAGGAGCGGCGAGCCGCGCTCGGTCCAGATCTTGCGGTATGCGGCGGCGCTGCGGGCCGGGCGAAACGGCAGGATGACCAGCTCCAGCAGCAGCCACCGCGCCAGCGGGTGCAAGTCGATGACACGCGGATCGCTCAAAAACTGGCGCAAGTAGCGCCGTACATCGCCGGTCGCCGTCGATTTGGGCGTGCCGGTGTTGACCAGCAGGACGCCGACCAGCGGCCGAAGAGGCTGCACCTCGATCATCACTCTGCGGGCGGCTGCCAAAGCTCGAGCTTGTTGCCTTCCAAGTCCCAAGCCCAGCCGAATTTGCCGTACTCACTCGACTCGACTTTGTCGTCGACCCGTACGCCGCGTCCGATGAGCCACGCGCGCATGGCGTCCAGGTCCGCGACCCGCCAGTTGATCATCACTTGCTGGGCGCGGTCGAAATAGTCGCTCTCGGCCTTGAACATCGAAAACACCGTCATGTCGCCGTCTTTGGCGATGAGCGCGGTGCCGTGCCATCCCGGATCGATCGCAATGCCAAGGTTGTCGGCATACCAGCGGCCCAAGGCCGCCGGGTCGCGCGCGCGGACGAACACGCCGCCGACGCCCAAAACGCCGGGGCTAGTGCCTGAACTGTCTGCCATTGCCCTGCCCCCGGCGCTTTTCGCGCTACTTCTTCTTCTTCTTTTGCAGTGCCGCCTCGATGCGGTCGCACAAGGTCTCCAAGACCTTGAGGCGGGCGGTGTATTTATCCTCGGCGGCGACCAAAGTCCACGGCGCGATCTCGGTGCTGGTCCGATCGACCATGTCGCAGACAGCCATGGTGTAGGCGTCCCACTTGTCGCGGTTGCGCCAGTCCTCGTCGGTGATCTTGAAGCGCTTGAACTGCGACGACTGCCGCTCGGTAAAGCGAGCCAACTGCTCGTCTTTGCTGACCTGCAGCCAGAACTTGCACACGATCATGTTGTTTTCGTGCATCTGCTCTTCAAAGTCGTTGATCTCACTATACGCGCGCAGCCAGTCAGCGTCGCCGCAGAAGCCCTCGACCCGCTCGACCAGCACGCGGCCGTACCAGCTGCGGTCGAAGATCGCCGTGCGACCGCGACCAGGCAGCCGCCGCCAGAAGCGCCACAGGTAGGGTTGCAGGCGCTCTTCCTCGGTTGGCGCCGCGACCGGCACGATGTCGTAGTGGCGTGCGTCGAGCGCGGCGGTGATGCGGCGGATCGCGCCGCCCTTGCCGGCGGCGTCCGAACCCTCAAATACCGCGACCACGCTCTTGCCCGCGAACCGCGGATGACGAACTGCGAGGGCGAGACGACCCTGAAGCTCCTCCAAGCGCGCTTCGTACTCGGACTTCTCTGTGCGTTGCGCCAGATCCAGTGTATCGAGGATGTTGCGCGCGTCGATCGGCCGGACGGGCGGTGCAGCCAGCGCACTGTGGATGGCCGACGGGTTGTCGAGGCGCACGCGCAAAGCGCCCAGCAGCGTCTTGGCGACGGTCAGGCTGCGGTAGCGGGCATCGGCACCCTCGACGATGATCCACGGCGCATGCGCCATGTCGGTCTCGCGAACCGCCTTGGCCGAGACTGCGCGAAAGTCGTCATAGCGCTTGAAGTTGTGCCAGTCCTGGTCGGTCACACGCCAGCGGGTGCGCGGATTCGACTCGAGCTTTTGCAGGCGCTTCTTTTGGGCCTTCTTGCTCAGGTGGAACCAGAACTTGAGCAGCAGAATCCCTTCGTCGGCGAGCATGCGCTCAAAGCGGTTGATGCGCTCGACTTCGAGGTCAAACTCGGGGTCGCTGAGATTGCCGAGCGCGCGGCCGACAACGGGGCCGGTGTACCAACTGCCGAAAAGAATGCCGATCTTGCCCCGCGGCGGCAGCGCCCGCCAGAACCGCCACATGTTGGGCCGCGCCAGTTCTTCGTCGCTCGGCGCGCCAAAGGCGTGGGTCTCGACGTGGCGCGGATCCATCCATTCGTTCAGCAGGTTGACCGTCTCGCCCTTGCCGGCGCCGTCGACGCCGGCGATCAGCACCACCGTGGCGAATTTGCGCGCCTGCTTGAGATCGAATTGCGCGTCCAGCAACGCTGAGCGCAGCGTCGGCAGCTCGGCAGCGTAGGTCTCTTTGTCGATGACATGACCCACTTCGGCGGTTTCGAACATCGGGCACCTCAAGCTTGGGCGACAGATTGCGCGCGCCAATTATCTGCCCGGCTGCGCCAGCGCCGCAAGCGACAACAACCGGTTGCAAGGACCAGGCCGACCAGCGTTGCAACGGAACTGTCACTGCCAGCACCGGCCGAGCACGCACTTGGTGCAGTGGCGGGGGGCTTGGCGATCACTTTGATGTCGGCGACCGCATCCGCTGTGGCCACCTCGGCGTTGCCGGGTCCGCCGGCGCCCGGCGCCCCATCGCCCAACGCGTCCGGCGCGTCAGCGGCAGCCTCTGTGTCGCCCCGAGCACGTTGCTCGCAGCCCCCGGTTGGCGCGGCGAGATCCAGCCTGCCGGCGCCGTAGGTGTTGTCGGGGGCGCTGGCGCTCATGGCGATGGCGTGTTCGACAACGAACGCCGCTGCGGCGGCCGGGGATGCCTGGGCGCGCGACATCTGCAGCGCGATCGCCCCAGCGACATGCGGGCACGCGGCCGAGGTGCCCTCAAAGGCGGCCAGCACTGAAGTCTGCACGCTGGTCGGCGCAGCGAGGTCGGGCTTGGTGCGGCCATCCCAAGTCGGCCCCCGCGAGCTGTACGACGCAGCCGGCCCGGTGGTGTAGTCGTCCCAGTCGATGGCGCCGACGGCCACGGCGTCCGGGCATTGTGCCGGGTCGATGATGGTGCCGGCCTTGACCCATGGGTTCAGACTGGCGCTGCCGGTGACAGCAACGCGCACCCCGAGCTTGCCGGTGGGCGCCGCCGCACCAGGCTTGACGCGCACGCCAATGTAGACTGCGCCGCTTTTGCTGAATGCGTAGTCCAAGACCTCCTGCGGCGCCTGACCGCCGTCCTGAGTGCTGTTGGAGACGGCGACCTTGGCGCACGGCCACGTGCCGCTGCTGCAGACATAGAGGTCCAGATCTATCGCGGTCTTCGGGTAGGCGTCCCAGTCGAGCTCGACATCGACGTAGCTGTCTTTTTGGGCGAACAGCATGGCGCGGTTGTTGCCCTCAAAGTCGAGCCAGCCATCGCCGTCCTGGTCCTGCCACTTGCCCAACCACATGGCGTGATCGGCTTCGTTGCCGGCGGCGGCGACCCACACGATGCCCTGCGCGGCCGCCTGACTCACCAGTTCGCAAGGCTTGCCAGTGCCATCGGCGAACGAAAACCCGGTAGTCCACCCCGAAGAGTCGCTGACGACATGGATGCCGGAAGCGACCAGCTTGGGCAGCAACGCCTGCAGTTCCGGGACCGTGACCGCTGACCACGCGTACAGCTCTGCCTGCGGTGCCAGATCGGCGACGATCTCGGCGCAGGCCGTGCCGTGCACCTCGTCGGGGTCGGGATTCTGATACGGCGCTTTGCCGCCGAGCGCTTGCAGTTCACCGGACTGGACCGCAGCGCTGAGCCCGTGCCAGGCGTCGTCGAGCACGGCCACCTTGGCGCCCTGCCCGGCCGTGCCACAGGCGTGCAGGCGATCGGCGCCAGTTAGCTCAATACCTTGGGTGGCTTTCGAGCCAAGCAGCGGACGCCGCGCCCAGGGCAACCGGACCGCGGTCACGCCACTCAGCGTGCGCTCGACATCGGCGACCCGCTCGATCGATAGCCAGACCAGCCAGGCGTCCCAGCCGCGCGCGACAACGTCCAGACCCAGCGTGCCTGTGCGCGCGTGGGTCCAAGCGGTGGTTGAGGCCGCGTTCTTGGCGTACAGCTCGACCAGAACGTGATCGCCTCGCAGAAGCGGCCGGCCCAGCCTGCGCGCGTACGGGCGAACGGCGGGGTTCTCCAGCGCGGCCCGCAGGTCGCCGCTGCGCCAGGCGTCGACGAGCAAACGCAACGGGCCATGGACTGGGCTCTGCGCTGGCCACGGTTGTGCAAGTGCAGGCAGCGCCAGCAACCACGCCGCGACTGCGGCGACTACTTGAGCGTAGCCTCGGCGGCGGTGGCGTGCAGCGCGGACCGCAGCGACTTCTTGAGGGCGAACAGCCGCTGCCACTTGGGCCGGGTGTGGGCCTCGACGGCCAACGCCACCGGCCGCCGCACCGAACCGTCGAAGCGCTGTTCGCCCATGTCGTAAAAGCGCGACTTTTGAGACGAATCGCCGGTCGACTGCGCGTACGCGGGCAGCGACGCCAGCAAGGTGGCCGCAAGCGCGAACAGGAACGTGGATTTCATGGCTTCCCATAGGTGCGCGCGGCGGGATCATGCGCGCATCGTGCTGGGACGCCTGAGGCTTTGCAATGATCTAAGGCGAGACGGGCTAGTGCGAGAAATACGGATTCTCACCGGTCGAGTGGTCGGTGACGTCCACGATCTCTTTGATGTCCGGAAACTTATCCTTGAGCCGGGTCTCGATGCCGAACTTGAGCGTGGCCGAACTCGACGAGCAGCCGTGACAGCCGCCGCCAAAGCGCAGCATCACGTTGCCGTCCTGTACTTCGACCAGGTTGACCACGCCACCGTGCGACGCGACCGACGGATTGATCTCGGTGTCGATGACCCACTGCACCCGCTCAAACAGTGGTGCGTCAGCTGCAGGCCCCGCCGCGGCCGGATTGTCGAAGTGAAAGCCGGAGAAGTCCGCGGTCTCCATGTAGTCGATGGTGCCGTCTTTGAAGCGGCCGTAGCTCTTTTCGTCGACATAGACACTGAGCCCATCGGCCACCATCACGTGATCGTCGGGCTTGCCCTCGGTCTCGAAATCCAGGTCGTAGAAGTAGCCATCGGGGCCGCCCAGGTCGACGATGACGCGCAGGCCGTAGCCCTCTGGCTGCTGTTTGTCGCCCATCTCGCGGACTTTGCGGACGGCGGCGCTGGTGATGTGCATGGTCGGTTCCGGGCGGTCGAGTCGACCGCGGTGCAATCGTAGGTGGGCTGACGGGAGCGTCAATACCGGACCAAAATAGTCCTGTTTATGCAGTCACAAGGCGGTCACAGTCAAAGCGCTCACAGTTTGTCCTTGGTCACGTCGGCCGGGTAGAAGAACGCGGAAACCCCGGTAAAGGTCAGCGCTGCGGACAGCTGCGTACACGTGCCCGTGGCGTCCTGGGCCAGATCGCCCATGGTCCCTGTCAGCGACTCGACGATGTCGTCGATGTTGCCCTGGTCTTCGGCCGCGGTCTTGGCGATTTTGGCGATGCTCGACAGTGTGATTCCACCGCCGACCAGGCCGGCGTCCACGCGCTGGTCGTCCAGGATGTGAAAGCGCACGCGGCCGCCGCGCATCTCCAAGGTGTACTCCTTGCCGAACACCTGGATCGGCAGGTCGATGTCAAAGGGTCCGACGTCGATGGTCCCAGCGACCAGCTTGCCCTTGCCGCACACCGTCGCGGGATCGCGCTTGTTCAGGTGAAAGGTCTGTCCGGTCAGCACCTTGCCGTCGGTGCCGAGCAGTGGCATGCCCTGGCCGGCGCGGATGCGCACCGTGACCTCGCTGTCGTCGGTCAGGCTGTCCAGGCCGACCAGCTCGACCATCAGCAGCACGCCGCCCGACTCGACGCTGGCTTGCAGCAGCGACTCAAACGCGGCGATGCCCGACGCTTCGATAAGTGGCACCAGCAGCGAAAATTGGTTGTCGATCCCCGCAACGCCGTCCGGCGACACGAAGTCCTTTTTGCCGCAGGTGGCCTTGTCATCAGCGGTGCTGACTTTGCCGTCGAGATCCCAGCCCAGCACCGTCCCCGGCGGCTTCTGCCGCGCAAACTTGATGGTGTCGAGCACGAACAGGCGCTTGGTCGCAAACGGCGCGACCTTGGTCTCAAACGTGACATCGGCCTTGCTATCCGCGACCGCGTCGCCCGCCGCAGGCGTCGCCGTGCCCTCACATCCCAGGATCAGTGCCAGCAGGGCCGGCAGACAACCGCGCATCGTCCCCAACCTTACGCCTCGATGGCGCCCAAGCCGTCACTGACTTTGCCACCTTCGCCGCCGAACTCTGCGAGATCGCAGCCAACAGCGCGGCACAGCGACAACAAGGCCTTGGAGGTATTCTCACCGCCGACGCTGCGATAGTGCACGTCGTTCTTGAGCTTGCCGCCAGCGGATCCGGCGATGATCAATGGCATTTCTTCCAGCGAGTGGGTCTTGCCGAGCGACACTTCGCTGCAACCCATCACGGCGCAGTGGTCGAGCAGCGTGCCAGCGCCTTCCTGCACTTGCGCCAGCGCGTCCACTTGCGCCGCAAACATCTCGACGCACTGGACGGTAATCGCGTGCACTTCTTTCTGCTCGCCGGGCTCGTTGTGGGTCAGCTCATGGTGGCCGGTGGTGGCGCCTTGAAACAGTACGTTGGTGACCGGCATGGTCAAGAAGTTGCTGAACACCCGCGTCTGGTCGCAGGCCATGGCGTAGGCGACGAGCTCACAAAACAGCTGGTTTTTCTTGGCCAGCTGTGGACGGCCTTCGATGTCGGGATACGCCTTGTCCGGCGTCTTGGGCACTTTGCAGGCATCGAGCTTGGGCGGGGCAAGCTGCAGTTTTGCGAGCCGCTGCTCCAGCTGGCGAACGCCCTCAAAGTGCTGGTCGAGCCGCGTCGCGTCTGCGGTCCCCACCTGACCGCGCAGGCTTTTCAGGTCGGCCGCCACCGCGTCGAGCACGCTGCGGCGCAGGCCCAGCGTCGGGTCGAACTTGGGCTTTTCGCCCGGCATGGTGAAACCGACGCCAAAGATCCGCTCGAATAGCGCATAGGGATTGGTCTCGGCCGGGTTCTGCGAGTTCGGACCGTTGAACGAGTAGCCGTTGCCGGCCGACGCACCAAACTCCAGCGAGCGAAAGCGGGTGTCCTTGCCGATGACGTTGGCGATGATCTGGTCGATGCTTGGCCCGGCAAAGGTGGTGTCGCCACCCTGATGCAGCAACGGGCGGCCGCTCAGGATGCCGGCCGCGCCGGCGCCGTGCGGTTGAGTGTTGGCAATCCCCAGGCGGGTGCCGGTGACGACGGCGATGCGTGACTTGTGCTTGGCCAGCGGCGCCAGTTGGTCGCTCAGTTGCCAGGCCCCGCCGACGCCGTGGGCCTTGGGCACCCAACGGTCGGGCAGGATGCCGTTGCCCCAAAAAAACAAGCCAAAGCGCTTGGGAAAGCCATCGCTACCCGGCTCGGCCCACGCTGTGCCGTTGTCGTTGCAAAAGCGATCGAGCGCCGGCAGGCCAATCGCCACCACAGAGCCGCCGAGCAGGCCGCGCAGCACCGAACGACGGGTGAGGTTGCGCACGTTCATTTGGCCCCCGCGCACGCCAGCCGCGAAAAGCCATCGGACAAGGCGATGTCGCGCATTAAAGCATTGACTTTCATGCCGTTTTTGCCGAATGTCGCCGCCAACGCGTCGACCTGCGACTTCTCGCCAGCGACCGTCGGCCGCGCCACCCCATATCCGTAGAGCTTTTGGGTCACGCAGCGGCGAAACTTGGCGCTGTCGGCCAGCACCACGGCCAGGCTGTCGAGGTCGCCAAACGGCACGCCATCCAGATCGCCGGTGGTATCGATGGGTTCACCGTTGTCTTTACTTCGATAGCGACCGATGCCGTCAAAGCGCTCAAAGGCAAACCCGATGGGATCCAGGGTCTTGTGGCATGAGCTGCAGCCAGGCACGTTCATGTGGGCCGTCAGACGCTGCCGCAGCGTCTTGGCCTCGGGTGACGGCTCCGGAATCGCCGTGTTGAGATTGGCCGGCGGGTCGGGCACGAAGTCGCACAGCAGAAAGCGCCGAACGAACGCGCCGCGCAAGGTCGGCGAGCTCGACACCGGGTGGGCCGCGTGGCCAAGAAACGACACTTGGCCCAAGAAGCCGCGCCGCTCGCCGTAATCCGGCAACGTCACTGCAGCGTGTCCCTTCTCATTGTCGGCCGGCACTTCGTAGATTGCGGCCAGCCGCCGATCCACAAACGTCGTGCGCGTCGTGATGAACGCCCGAAAGTCGCTGTCGGTGTCGATCGCCAGGTGCTCGACCAGCCGCAGCGTCTCTTCGCGAGCCGACGGCCCAAGATCGCTGCTGAAGTGCTTGTAGACCTTGGGATCTTTGTTCAGCTTGGCCACGTCGTGCAGCTGCAACCACTCGCCAGCCCAGTTGCGCACGCTGCGCCGCAACTTGGGGTCAGCGAGCAGGCGATCGACCTGCGCTGCCCGGACTTTCGGGTCATGCAGCGAGCCATCTTTGGCGGTTGCCAACAACGCGGCATCAGGTGGCCCTGCCCACAGGAAATAAGCGAGGCGCGACGCCAGCTCATAGGCCGTCAGTCGCTTGCAGCCGGCGTGCGCGGGATCCGCCTGACCGTGCTCGGTGCGATAGAGAAAGCCTGGCGCCTGCAACAGCTGCACCAGCGCATACTCCGCCGCCTGCTCGAAGGTGCCGAGCGCAGTGGCGGCCTTGGTCGCAGTGGCCGCGATGGTCGCAACTTCGGTTGGAGACAGCGCGCGCCGCCATAGCCGGTCGCCGACCTCGCCGACGAACTGACTAAGGCACGCGCTGTCCTGCGGCCCCGTAGGCTTGCAAGTCAGCAGCTTGACGAGGCGCTCCGGCTTGCCGGCCACCTGCGCGGCGAGGCTGCGCGCCGCTTCCTCGTACAGCTCGACGCCGCGCGGCGACACCTTGGCGACGGCGCTGCCAACCGTCAGTAGGTGCTCAAACGCGACATCGGGCTCCAGCGTGGGCGGCAGCGACAGATCATCGCCGAGCACGTCGCGGACGGTGTTGTCGTACTGCGCGCGAGTCAGGCGCGGCATCGCTGCCGGGGCAGGTTGCAGCTTAGCTGGCGCCGGCGTGGTCGTCGGTGGCGTCTGCTCGTCGCATGCGGCGAGCGTGAGCAACAGCACCATTGTGGCATACGCCCTGGTCATCGGCCCTCCGGCGCATCGGTCAGCATCTCGCGAAGCGCGGCAAAGGTCGTTTCCCAACCCATGCGCGCGGCATCTGCCAACAATTCCGGTCGCATAGCAACATCACTTGCCACCAACGGGCTGACAACTGTGACTACGCTGCCGGCGGATTCGTTATCGGGTGCGACGGCGATGCGCCAGTAGTCGGGGACCAGCTGCCCTTCTTCTCCAGCGTTCTTCCCCGCGCTCTGTACGCCATACCACTCGAGCACGGCGACGCGCGGCGGGTCGAACTCGACCCAGCGGCCGATGCGCTCCCATGACGAGCCGTCGTCTTCCGTCCAGCCGGCGTGCACCTCACCGTGCAGCGCCTCTGTGCTCTCGGCCTCGTCGCAGAACCACGAACGCAGGCCTTGGGCCGTGGTGAACAGCGCAAACACCCGCTCCGGTGGTGCCGGCAGCTGCTGGCGCACGATGACCTGCCGTGGCGTTGGCGCGTGGGGGTTGAACATCGGTTGTCCAGGGTGCGGCGGAGCGCTACTTGGATTTCTTGCCCTTGCCCTTTTTGGCAGGTTCCGGGGGGGCGGGCGCAGCTTCGGGCGCCGGAGCAGGCAGCACATCGACCGTCTTGGCCAGGGCTTCAAACAGCCCATTGGCACACAGGTCGGGTTTGGGCGGGATCTTCAGGTCTTCGAGCGCGGCAGCCACCAGTTCACCGCGGCGCTTGCCGCTCGGCAGGCCCTGGTCAAACTGCTCGCGCAGGTGGTCGGCGTAGCCGCTGCGCTTGCACAGCACCTGAGCGAGTTGGACCAGGCAAGCCTGGCCTTCGGGCTGCCCGACCAGGAAACCGGCGACTTCGTTGGACTCAAGCAGCATCGCCTTGGCCTCTAGACGCTTGCAGTCCGCCTTGCCATCGGCGCCACGCAATTGCGCCGCGGCCCATCGCGCCAGAAACAAGTCGCCCAGGCTTTGATTGGCAAAGTGGGCCTGCCCAGGCAGCGCACCGCCCTTGAAGAGCGACGACTGCAGCAGCCGTTCGCACGAGCTGTGCTTGGCCGCGGCGTCGGTCAGTGTCGCGGCTGCCACGCAATCCTCGATGGTAATCGGCAGGTTGCGTTCGCCCTTGTCCGGATTCTTGCGCGCGACGATGCCGTCAACTGCGGCGATCGCGTCGTCGGGCGACATCGCCACGCCTTGCAGGTCCTTGAGCAGTTGGGCCTTGATGAAGTAGCGGTACACCTCGGCGCGGCTGTTCTCGAAGTTCTTGAAGTCCTGGCTGGCCGCATCGCTGGCCGCATTCTTGGCGAGCTTTTGCACCACCTGCAGATCGCGGTAGGTTGCCATGTGCGGGTAGTGGCAGCGGTCGAACTGCGTGACTTTGCGGTCTAATCCATAGCGCTTGACGAATTCGTCCACTGCCTTGCGATCCGCCGCGTCGGGCAGGTAGCGGCCAAGCGCCGCCATCGAGTCCTCGCAGGTCAGCTGCGGAATCTCCAGCCGCGCGTCGACAGTGGCGATGCCGTAGTTGCTGTTGAACACAGGTGGCCGCGTCATCACCAGTGCCCGCGAATTGGGACCAACGCGGGTCACAAGGTCGTCGATGTGGCGGGCCAGCGTGTCGCGCGCCAGCAGCGGCGTCTCGTCCAGCGAGTCCAGCACTGCAACCCACGGCGCATCGCCAAGCCGCTCCTTGATGACGGACTCGGCCTGCGCCGGGTCCTTGTTGCCCATCTTGGCGGCGATGACCACCGCGATGGGGTTGACGGTCAGTGTCGCGCCTTCGGACAGCGGCACCACGTCCAGGTTCAAGTCGAGTTGAAAGAAGGCGATCTTGCCGCACGACTGCGCGGTCAAGGACTCGGCCAGCGCGCTTTTGCCGGTACCGCCGCGCGCCAGGACCAACGCCGTGCGAACCCGCTGCTTGCCCGCTTCCACGGCCGTCGCCAGCGCCGTGGCCAGTTCTTCCTCTTTGAGGTAGGCGCGCAGATTGTTGGGTAATTCGCGGCCGGGCCACTGGTGCAGCACGAGCTCTACCGGCATGTACTTCTTGCCCGCGACATCGGCGGCGCGCTTGGCCTGCGACCGGTTGCACTGCGCGACGTAGTCGGCCCCAGGACCGGCCGGCGCGGGCGTGGACTTGACCTCGCCGCCACCGCAAGCGGCGCAAAGCGCAACTATCGCGGCCAGAAAAACACGACAAGGGAGGCGGTTGGGCATGCTGTGAACTCCGCGATTGGCGCCAGGCCGATCAGACGCGGCCGGGCCACTGGCAACTTTGCCACGGTTTTGTGATCGGCGCGACAGTCTTTGCTTGGTCGTTCGCGATCGGGTGCGGTTCCTAATATTGGGGGCGACCGGCTGGATGGTGCTCAGACACACCTCGCAAATACTGCCGGCGGCTGAAGCCGCGGCCTAGGGGCGCCAAGCCTTGCCTGCGCAAGGCTGAGTAACCAAACGCAAACTCTCAGCCCGGCGCAGGCCGGGCTTGGTATCCTAAGCCTGCGGCTTCAGCCGCCGGGTTCAACACGAACGCCATGTAGTTACACGAGTTGTGCGCACCGGACGGTGGACCCCAATCCGTGGACCGCACCGTTCGCGATCGCCGCCAATTGTCCGGCCGGCCTCGCCCTGCTATCGTCGCCGCATGACGCCAGCCCGCCTGCCGCGCGACCGGGCCAAATCACTGGTCGCATCCCTCACCGTCGAACTGGCCAGTGCCTCACCCATGGCGGTCCTGACTGCCGCGCACCGCGAATTCGGCGCGCAGACCGCCATCTCGTTCTCCGGCGCCGAAGACGTGGCCTTGCTCGGCCTTGCGCGCGACGCAAACGTGCCACTGCGCGTGTTCTGCCTCGATACCGGGCGGCTACACCCCGAGACGTATCGCTTTCTGGAAGCGTGTCGCGGCCACTTCGGCATCGCCATCGAGGTGTTCTTTCCGGAACCGGCGGCGTTGCAGGCACTGGTGACGGCCAAGGGCTTGTTCTCCTTTATGCAGGATGGCCACAAAGAGTGCTGCGGCATCCGCAAGGTCGAGCCGCTGCGCCGCGCGCTGGCGACCGCACCGGCGTGGATTACCGGTCAGCGCCACGACCAGAGCCCCGACACCCGCGCCGACGTGCCGGTGGTGCAATTGGACGAGGTATTTGGCGGCAACGGCGATACGGCGCTGGTCAAGTTCAACCCCCTGGCCAACTGGTCGTCGGCCAAGGTCTGGAAGTACATCCGCGCCGCCGAGCTGCCCTACAACCCGCTGCACGAGCGCGGCTTTGTGTCGATCGGCTGTGAACCGTGCACCAGGCCAGTGCTGCCTGGCCAGCATGAGCGCGAAGGGCGCTGGTGGTGGGAAGAGGCGACGCGCAAAGAGTGCGGCCTGCACGCCAGCAACCTGGCGGATCGCACACCGTGAGCGCCTATCCAGCGAACCGCGAGGGTCTGGGCGCGATGCTGGCGGCGTCGGGCGTTTCGCTCGACGGTGCGCAGGTCGACAATCTCTGGCGCTATCACCAGCTGCTGCGCGAACGCAACACCGACGCCGATCTGACGCGGCTGCACGCGTTTGCGACCATGGTGTCGCTGCATTACGCGGACTGTCTGCTCGCAGCGCAGAAAGTCTCGGATTTGCTACCAGATCGCGTTCTGGACATCGGTACCGGCGCCGGTTTTCCGGGCATTCCGCTGCAGATCGCCCGGCCGGACCTGACCGTGGTGCTGTGCGAGATGCGGGCGCGGCGGGTGGCGTTCCTGCGCGAAGCGGTCGCAACTTGCGCGCTGCCGAGCGAAGTCGTGCACGAAACGCTGCACCACAGCACGGGTTTGGCCGCCGGCGGCATCATCACCCGCGCATTCGAGAAAGTCGGCGCGACTTTGCAGCGCGTGGCCCAGCTGGTGCCCGCGGGCGGCGTCGCCGTCTTTCTCAAAGGCCCCAATTGCCAGCCAGAGGTCGACGAAGCTGCGCTGACCCAGGTGCGCGGCTGGCGCTTGGAACGCGACGTCGCCTACGCCATCCCGATGACGACCCATCGGCGGCGGGTGCTCGCGTATCGACGGCTTGCCGATGCCAGCGACGTCGGTCAGCGCCGCGTCCGCGCGATCGAGTCGCCGGCCAACGCGGAGTTCAAGGTCTGGTTGGAATTGCTGACAGGGCGCGGCGTGCGCGATCACGGGTTCGCGCTGGTCGCCGGCGCCAAGCTGGTGCGCGAGGCCGTGACGGAACTTGGCCACCTTTGTACGGCGCTTTTGGTTCCGCGAGGCCTGGACCGCTTGCCAGACGATCTGCCCGCGGACCTGCCTGTCGTCGAATTGGCGCTATCGCTGCACAAACAGCTCGATGTGGCGGGCACGCGCGGTCCGATTGCAGTGGTGCGCGCGACGCAGCCGGCCGACTGGCCCGAGTTGCCGGAGGGCCCAATCCTCGCCGTTCCGTTCCAGGATCCGGAGAACGTCGGTGCGGTGCTGCGGTCGGCGGCGGCGCTGGGCGTGGGCGACGCGATGATGCTGCAAGAGGCCGCATCGCCTTATCACCCCAAAGCATTGCGCGCGGGGGGTCTGGCTGCGTGGCGGATGCGGCTGTGGCGAGGCGGCAAGCTCGCAGAATTTGCGGCGCGTGTCCCGGCCGATCGTCTCGTCACACTGTCGGCTGAAGGCACGCCGCTGCCGCAATTCCGCTTTCCGGATGGATTTGTGCTGCTGCCAGGGCTGGAAGGACCGGGCTTGCCAGCCGCGTTGCGCGCGAGTTCTGTGTCGGTGCCGATGTCGGAGGGGCATGAGTCGCTGAACGGCGCCACTGCGGCCGCACTGGCGCTGTACGAATGGGCGACGCGCGATCAGGCTCGGCCCGGTGACCCGGCGTAGCGCGGGCCGCGGTCCAAGAATGCGCGCGAATTGCGGCGGTTGGCGGTGCAGATTCGACAGCACCGAACGCTGGCCGTAGCCTAGCTGTGCATGGCCAAGCTGCTGACCATCGAGACCGGATTCAGTTGCAACAGCCGCTGCAACTACTGCACGCAGCTCGACTACCGGGCCATCCCGCAGCCAGAGCGCCTCGACTTGCCGACCGCTGACCTGTTGGCGCGTATCCAGTGGGCGGCCGACAACGGCTACGACCAGATCGGGTTTTCGGGCGGCGAGCCGACCATCCGACCCGACTTCCTGGAGCTCGTCGCCCACGCCAAGTCATTGGATTTCGAGCGGATCGGCGTTACAACCAACGGCCGTATGTTTGCGTATCCGCGGTTTGCACAGGCCGCGGTGGCGGCGGGCCTAGATGCCTGGACGTTTTCGCTGCATGGCCCCACGCCAGAGGTGCATGACCGCATCACGGCAAGTCCGGGTGCGCTGGAACAGGCGCTGGCAGGGTTGCGCAACATCGCGGCGGCGTGCGCGCACCACGGCGTGCGGCCGCATCTGATGAACAACCAGATCCTATTGCCCGCCAACACCCACCACATCGTCGACATGGTCGAGCTGCTGGCGCCGGTCGGTGTGCGGCTGTTCATGGTCCAACCGTTCATTGCGCAGCGCAGCAACGTCGCTGACCTCGGACGGTTTTTCGTGCCGTACAGCGACGTGGTCGACGCGGTCAGGCGGGCACTGCCAGCGCTGGAGCGCTACGGCGCGCGCGTCAAGCCCTACAACGTGCCCAACTGCCTGCTGTGGCCGCTCGGCCGTGAGCACGTGGAGTCGCAGTTCTATGGCATCACAGTCTATCGCGAGTTCGAACGCGAGACTGCCGGTGAATTCAAGGCCTTTCGCGCCAAACAGTGGTACCGCATCGACGACTGCAAGACGTGCAGGGAGATGTGCCCCGGCTTTCGCATTGAGCAGTACCCGCAGGCGCGCATGGTGCAAGACCTCGGCAGTGCCGCATCGGCCTTTGTGGCTCGCGACGACCACCGAAACGACGAAGGACCGCTCATCGTGCCCGGCACCGAACTGCTGGACCCTGCCTCGCTGCAAAGCGGTCTGGCGGAACTCGCGCGCCAGCACGGCCCCGTTGCCTGGATGACGGCGGCGATGGAGCGGACCGACCGGCAGCAGATGGCCCAGTTGGCCGTGGAGCTGACGGCCGCTGGGGCGCTGGCCGAACTGGTGCTGGTCGCGCAGCCGGCCGATCAACGCTTCCTGGCCCAGCGCGTGGTAGAAAAAGGCAGCTTTGATGCGCTGGCGCACCTGCTACGTCACCTCGCCACACAGCGCCAGGCGGGCCAGCCGTTGCCAGCTTTGCGACTGCTGCTCAACGTCGGCGATGCGCTGCGGATTGGCGCCGAGCCCGAGCTGGCGGAACAGTGGCGTGCGCTGTTGGCAGCGCTGGACGACGCGCGCGGCGACGCACCGGCCGATTTGGTGCTGGCGATTCCCAACTATCCGCGCGGCAAGGTCCCGCCCGAAGTCGAGCGGCAGGCCGCTGAGCACGTTGCCTGGGCCGAGCAGTTGCGCAACCTGGCCGTGCAAGCGCGGCTGCGACCGCTTCTGATCACCCTGGAGGATCGCCGCGGCCTGGACCCGCCGCGTGCGCGCGCACTGGCGCTGGCCGAGCAGCAGTTCGCTACCGTGCTGCCGGTCGAGTCTTGGGCGCACCGGCTTTTCCGACCGCCGCTGGCCAGCGCGGAGATGGACTTCGTGTCGTGGATGCCACCGTGGCTGTTTGAGCGGTGGGACCTGAGCGAGGCTGCACTGCCCGACGGCGCCGTGCCACGGCCCTATGCCGATGCGCCGGACGAGGAAGCCTTTTCGGCGCTGCGCAAAGTCTCGGTGGCCAGTGCGTCGGCCCTGCGCATTGGTGCCGGCCGCTTTGGCGGAGCACGCCGACCCGCGACGCTGCCGAAGTGAACCGGTCGATCAGTTGCTGGGCGTAGCTGCCGCCGGTTCTTGTGTCGGCACTGGTGAGCGCGCCGCCGCGTGCAAGAAAGCGACGATGTCGCCGATGATCTGGCGCCGGTTGGCGGCGTCGGTCGGCAGCTTGGGCCCATTTGCGCGCAGCCGCACCGTGGTCGGGTCATCCAAGTAGCGTTCCAAGAAACCTGGGCGCCAGATCTGCGTCACCGGCACCGGCCGCAACAACTCTGGTCCCGATCCGGCGCCGACTCCACCCAGTGTGTGGCAATGCGCGCAGTAATTCTGGTAATGCCCGAAGCCAGCCCGGTCGCCGGGGGTGGCGTCCACAGGCAGCGCGAACACGACGACAGCCGGGGCCGGCGTGGCGACGATGTCCAGTGATACAATGCCGTGGACCCAGGTGTCCGGGTCAGTCATGCCGGGCATGATCCCGCTTTCGATGCCTGTCTCCCACACCAGGTAGAGGGGCCCGAGCGGGACGGCGCGGCCGCTTTGCATGACGACGAAATCGGGCCGATCCATGCGTTTCCAGACCAGCCACGACTTCCGCGCCAGGAGGCGCGCGGGCAAGATGTCCGCACTGCCGCCATTTTGAAACCGCAAGCGGACGTGGTCGGCGCGGACCCAGTCCGGGCCGATCAGGGTATCGAGCAGCGCGGCAAGGTGGACGCCTTCGTACACGACCGGGTTGCCTTCCAGTGCGTCGTCGACGCGGGGCTGCTCGCCGCGCACTTTCTTGGACAGTTCGCCCAGCTTGATCGACAGCACCTGAACGCCATCGCGCAGCACCTTGAGCTTGTGGATGTCGGGCCCATTGTCGTCGGCGACGCCGGCATCCGCCTCCGCAGCCTGCGACCAGGGCATGGTCATCGGCAGCTTCTCGCAAGCGAGCGCAAGCGAAGTCAGTACAAAGATTCCAAGCGATCTCGCGCTCATACCCACCGCTTGCATGTCAAGACCACTCCGCAACGGGCAATTCCAGGCCCTGGCCCATCGCCGTCGAGCGATGGAGCCACGCCGTGTGGGCGGTAGCGATGAGCGTCTTGCGAAAGTTGCCTGAAGAGCGCAGCAAGCGCAGATCGCCGGCCGCGCCAGCTGCGCTGCGGTAGAACATCAAGCTCTCCTCTGGCGCCCGCACCTTGAGAACGATGAGCGGATGCTTGCGGGTCAGCGCCTGCACATCCGCCGATATGCGGCACTGGCCCCAGTCGTACCAGTCCGTCTGGAACGGCCGCTCGACAGTCGCCGTCAGTGGTAACAACCAGACGTCGGCCGCCGCCTTGTCCAACTGCATGTCAAACCCGGCCGACACCAGCGCCGCGTAGACATCGGGCACCTGGCGGCGGAATGCGGCGTCGAGCAGCCGCCAGTAGGCATGGGCAAACGGCACACTGAGCGACTTGGTCGCACCAAAGTCCAGCACGCCCAGCCGGCCATCGGGCAGCGCAATGTAGTTGCCGGGGTGTGGATCGGCGTGGATGACGCCCTGGCGCAAGAACGGACCCCAAGTCGCGGCGACCAGCTGGGCCCCCAGCCGGAATCGCACCTCTGCGGACGTCGCCTCGTCTTGCGCAGCAGCGAGCATGGTCGGCCCGCGCAGCCGCTCCATGGTCAGCATGCGCTGCGTGGACAGGTCACGCCGAAATTCCGGTACCACCAGATCGGGCCACGGCTTCAGCGCTTCGCGGTAGACCTCGGCCTGGTCGATTTCTTGCTGGTAGTCCAGTTCGCGCCGCAGCACGGCCGCAAGCTCTTCAAAATAGTGGCGACTTTCGAGCACACCGCCAGCGATCGACAGCGTCCGGGCGATCGCACCCGCGTTGCGCAAATCCGACTCGATCGCTTTGTCGACGCCCGGGTATTGGAGCTTGACGACCACGTCGTCGCCGTCGTGGGTCGTCGCCGCGTGCACCTGGCCCATCGACGCCGCAGCCAGCGGCTCTCGCTCGAACGTGGCAAAGATGTCGTCTGGACTGCCTCCCAGTTCGCCGCGCACGACGGCCTGAACCTGGTCCCAATCCATGCGCTGCGGCGCCTGATTCAGCAGCCGGTGCAGAGCCTTGCGCGCCTCTTCGGGAAAGTTCTCCTGATCGACCAGACTCACGAACTGGCCCACTTTGGTCGCCACGCCTTTCATCTCGCCGAGCACTTCCACCAGGCGCTCGGCAGTGGGCTTAAGCGACTCTGCAAACGCGGCGTCGTCGCCGCCCAGCTTCTGCCGGGCGCGGGCAGCCAACATGTCGGCGGCAGTGCGAGCGCCGACCTTGGCAATCTTGGCCATGCGAGCCAGGCGTCCGCTGCGGACGTGATCGCCGTCGGTCATGGGGCCGTGCCGTCAGGGCAGTCGCCGTACTTGGGCAGCACCACTTCCTTGTGGGTGGTGGCGGGCAGCTTGCCGGCGGCCACCGTCACATCGACAGTACCGTCGCGCGGCGTGTCGGCGTCAAAGCTGGCGGTGACGGTCGCGTCGACGAGCGTGCCAGCCTTGGCCTTGGGCTGAGTCAGCGCGATCTGGTGGGTCTCGGTGTACTTGCCGACGTTGGCGTAGCAGGCGGCAAAGTTGCGATGCACGCCTTGCAACGAGACGGCAATGGTCTTGCCATCGGCGGTCACGACGGTGCCGCTGCCCTCGAGGGTGACGCCGACGCCGTTGTCGTCGAGCTTGGGCGTTCCTATCCAGTTCCAGGTGTTGCCATCGACCTTGAAATCGGTCCAGGTCGTGGTGACTGATTTGTCGCTGCCAACGGCCAGCGACAGCGTGCCGGCTACCGCGTGACCGCGCACTTTGACGGCGCTGAGCTTGACCGTAACCGTCGCCGTTGCGTCCTTGATGCTCACCGTGACGTCCACGAAGCCAGCCGCGGTGTGGCCGCCGACCTTGCAAGCATTCGCTGGCAGCGAGATCTCGACAGCCGGGGTGCCGGGCACGTGCTTGACACCGAGTCCTCCGCAGTTCGCTTTGGATTTCTGCGCGTGCGCCGCGATGGCGTCGGCGATGGCGCTCGGTGTCGCCGCGGGATCGATCGCGGTGGCATCGGCCAGCAGCTGTGCCGTCAGCATGCGCGTGTGGATCTGCGCCGTGGTCCAGCCGCCACGCCCGCCCAGCCCGACCGCAACCGCAGGACCATCAACGGCGTCCGCAGGTGTCGGCGCGGGTGGTGGCTCGGCGTCGCACGCCGCCGCCAGTACAGCGAGGCACGTGCCCGCGAGCGCACGCATGCGCTTGGCTGCCGTCCAAGTTCGGTTCTTTCGCGAATGGCTCATGCGGCAAGTCGCCTCCGGCCGGCGAGTGTAAACGTGGTGCGGCCGGGCGACAACGCGGGGGGCAGTGACTACAACGCCGCCGCCTCTTGGACGAAGTGCTCTTGCCGCCGCGGCGTGGCCCAACGATGCAGCACGCCGCGCTCGAAGTCGTCGGCGACCAGCAGGCGCTGCATCAAGAAGTCGAACAGACCCATGTACTTCTGGCACCAGCTCGAGTCGGCCATGCGGCCGTGCAGGCTGCCCTGCTCGCAGTAGTTGTGGACTGGACAGACGCCGCACCAGGGCTTGTAGGCGCAGGTCGCGCAGTGCGGCTGACCGTCGAGCGCCGACGCCAGCACCATGGCGCGCACTTGCGGACCGGCGATGGCGTCTCGGTAAGCGGTTGTGGCGACGTCGCCGAGGCAAAAGCAGTCGTCGCCGGCGCGGTCGACCATGCGGCCCTCGTCGCAGGTGAACAGGCGGCCATCGCTGTTGTAGGCGATCTGACCGATGCCGGCGCCGCACGGGCTACGCAAGTCGAGAAAGTTCGGCTCAAAGTTGCCGATGACCTTGGCGACAAGCAACGCCATGGTGCGCTCGACGAAGTCGACGCCACGGCGGTTGAGCGCGATGACGTGATGGTAGGCGCGGGCGTAGAACTCCAGGAACTCCGGCATCGTGTAGCCCAAACGCGCTTTGGTGGTGGCCGCCCAGCCAAACGGATCGAGGTGGCGCAAAAAGATGCTGTGACAGCCGACGGAGACGTAATGGTCGAGCAGCGCCTCGGGGGCATCGAGGGCCAACCGCGTGATGGTGGGCAGTGCTTCGACGCGATACAGGTGGGGGTCGAGGCCAAGATCGCGGTAGCGCTGGTTGATGCGCGCCATCCAGTGCACGGTGGTGTCATGCGAAGCGCCGTCGGACCACTTGCGCACGGCGTCGTGGATCTGGGGCGGACCGTCGAGCGAGGTGCAGATCTGGACCCGGCGCTCGATGAGGTAATCGAGGCGCTCGTCGTCCATCAGGGTCAGGTTGCTGACCAGTGAGAACATCAGCGATTTGCGCGCCAGCGCGTTCTTTTGCAGCGCGTACTCGATGATGTGCTCAACGACCGGCCAGTTGGCGAGCGGTTCACCGCCTTGAAATTCCAGGGTCAATGCCGGCGACGGCGACTGAAAGGCAAAGTCCACCGACCGCTCGGCGGTCTCGATCGACATGTCGGTGTCGGTGTGGTGCATCGGCGCGCGCGAGGCGTGGCAGTACTGACAGGTGTGGTTGCAGCGCAACGTCACCACCAGGATGTGCAGGTTGGGGCCCGAACGCAGAAAGCGCGACCGCTCTGCGGTCTGGGCGAGTACCTGGTTGCGATCCAGATCGCCCGCGACGAACCAGGCGGCCTGCAGCTTTGACCAGGCCAGATCACCCGGCCCCATGCGGCCTTCGGCGAGGCGCGCAAACTCGTTGCGGGTAAGCAGCACGTAGCGGCCAAAGTCGTTGGTCACCAAACAGTGCTCGCCCAGTTCACGATAGCGAAACGGCACCAGGCGACCGCTATCGCGGTGCACTGCTGCAGCGCCACGGTTCGGTGCCGGCGTTGGTGCAGTCATGGCGAGTTCCTTAGAGGGGCCCGCGGCCGGCGTGCGTGATTGCCGATTTTTCGGCACCCGACGCCGGACACCAATGCGGCCAGGCCAATCAGCAGGATCGGCCATGGCCGGACGCGATGCGTCATGGCGGTGTCACGCGGGCGGCGCTGCCGTTTGGCACCGGCTCAAAGCGGAGCTTTCGGACTGACACTGGCCGGAAGTGGGCGGATCGCACGAGGCGGCGGCGACCTTCCCCGACTTTGGAGGCCGTTGCGGACTCACAGCGCCTGCGGCGGGCGTGCGCCGATTTTTCGGCAGGCCGTTGCCGAAGAACCGGCCTGCGAAGTTGCTGCATGTTTTACTGGGTTTGCGCATCGTTGAGGCCGCCCCGCGCTCGGTGCACGTCCCGCGGGCGGCAACGCCGGCCTCGTTTGCCGCGGCATGGTGCCACCCCGGCGCGCAGTTTAGGTGTCCACTGACGGTCGACCTGCGGAGGACTACACATTGATATTCAGCAACTTGTCGGCCATGCGCCGAAAAAACGGCAGGCGGACCCTGACCTTGGCAAGGAATTTGCAGGTTGAAAGCGGCAGAGGTTCAACGTGCCTATTGCCTACCCTCCGAACGCCAAAACCCAGCCCGCAGCGCCGACAGCCTTGGCGCCTGTGCGCGCGTTGTCCGCTGCGATGGCGCACCTCGCGCTCGCTGCCGTTGCGTGCACTGGCCTGGGCGCTTGCGGCGACGACCAGGTGACGCACGCACGAGTCCCCAAGACCGCCGCAAAGGTCGAAGCGGCAACGCCGGCGGCACCGGTCGGGGTTGCTGCTTCGCCCCAAGCGGAGTCGCAAGCGGGCAAGGCCAGTGTTCGCCCAGCTTGGACTGTGCCCGCCAACTGGAAACAGGTACCCGGCAGCGGCATGCGCTATGCGACGCTGCAGGCCGACGCGCCAGGAGCGCCTGAAATCACAGTGGTCATGCTGGGCGGCGCAGCCGGCGGCGAGTTGGCCAACGTCAACCGCTGGCGGGGACAGGTTGGCCTCGCGCCGGTCGACGAGGCGGCCCTGGCCGGGCTGCGCACGACGGTGACCTCCAAGGTCGGACCGGTGCAGGTCTATGACTTCGCGGGCCAAGGTGCAGACGCGACGCGAATGCTGGCGGCGATCTGGACCGACGCCAACGGCGACACGTGGTTCTTCAAGACCAACGGCAGCCCGGCGGCGGTCGACAGCGTCCGCCCTGGGCTCCTTGCCACGCTGGAGACGCTTCGCCTTGAGTAACCAACCAGAAAAGTCCATTGCGGTTGCATTGCTAGACGCGCTGACATCGCTCAAGCTCGCCATTGTCTTGTTGGCGCTGCTGATGGTGCTGGTGCTGGCGTGCACGCTGGCTCAGGTCGATCTTGGCACCCACGGCGCCGTCGAACGTTTCATGCGCAGTTGGCTGGTGTGGTGGCGACCCGACGGCGCGTCGTGGTCGATCCCAGTCCTGCCAGGCGGCACCCCGGTGGGTGGTCTGCTCATCGTGAACCTGTCCGCAGCCCAGATCCGCAAGTTGCAGCTGAACTGGCGCAAGGCTGGCCTCTGGCTCATCCACATTGGCTTGATCCTGCTGGTCGCCGGCGAGTTCGTGTCGGCGATGCTGCAGGTCGACGCGCGGCTGACTTTCGAGGAAGGCCACAGTGCCAATTACGTCGAACGCACACGGCAGTACGAGGTGGCAGTCGTCGATACGAGCGACCCGAAATTCGACGACGAATTCGGTATCCCCGAGTCGCTGCTGCGCGACGGCGCGACGCTAACCATCCCCAAGACGCCGCTACAGGTCAAGGTCGTCGCGTACATGCGCAACAGCGAGTTGCGCAATCGCGCGGACAAGGACCCCAAGTCGAACGCGACCGCCGGCGTCGGTCCAGAAATCACCGTTCAGGGTCTGCCGCCGGTCACGGCCGACGACGCCCAGGACACGCCTTCTGCCTACATCGATGTGCTGGCAGGCGGAAGCAGTAAAGGCGTGTTCCTGCTCAGCGCCGGTATTTCTGCCGTTCAGGGCTTCAGCCACGGCGGGCGCACGTACCGGCTCGACCTGCGGCTGCGCCGCGAGTACCTGCCGTACTCGCTCACGCTCAAGGACTTCAGTCACGACGTCTATCCCGGAACCGACATTCCCAAGAACTTTTCGAGCCTTGTGCGGCTATTGCACCCCGAGCGCGGTGAAGATCGCACAGTTCTCATCTACATGAATCAGCCGCTGCGCTACGAGGGTCGCACCTTCTATCAGGCGAGCTTTGGCAAGAACGACACCATGAGCGTGCTGCAGGTGGTGCAGAACCCCGGGTGGCTGATGCCGTACGTGTCGTGCACGTTGGTCACTCTGGGGCTGCTGATTCACTTTGGGCTCAGTTTGGGCCGGTTGCAGCGGCGTCAAGTCCGCACGGCAACCGCGGTAGGGGCAACATGAACGGCCGGCGCATTCTACTTGGGTTCGCTGCTGTGACCGCAACGCTGATTGCGGCCAGTGGCTTTTTCGATAGTGGCAAAGGCCGACAGGGCGTGGACGTCGTCGCGTTCGGCCAACTGCCGGCGCAAGAAGGTGGGCGCATCAAGCCCATCGACAGCCTCGCCCGCAACGCGCTGCTGATGATTCGCAGTAAGCAAACCGTGCGCGCCGATGGCCGAACGCTGTCGGCCACCGAGTGGCTGCTCGACACGATGTTCCGGCCTCAACTGGCGGATACCTACCCGATTTTCGTGGTCGATGACCCGGACGTGTTGGGGCTGATGGGCATGCCCCAGACGGCGGAGCGCTATTACAGCTTCGACAGACTGCGCAACCACACCAGCAAAGTCCAGGCGCAGGCCAGTGCCGCGCGGCGGGTCGACGCCAAGCAGCGCACACGCTTTCAGTCGGCGGTCGTCCAACTGTTCGACCGCATGTACCTGTACTACCGCATCAAGCACACGCTGCAGATCGAAGGCGGCGCGGGCCTGGCCGACGAACTTGCGCGGGCGCATACGCAAGCGGGGCAAGAGCGGGCGCAGGCCATTGCCGAACTGGCGTACTTCCGCGTGTTGCCCTCGACGGGCAAGGGCGACTGGCGCAACGTCGGCGAAGGGATGATGGCGCTGCACGCCGGCATGCCGCAGCCGGTCCTGGAGCACTACGCCGCCCTGCAAAAGGCCTACGTCGCTGGCGATGCCACTGCCTTCGCTGCCGCCTGCACCAAGGTCCTCGATGCAGGCCACAGGGCCGATGCAGAAGCGGTTGGCGTAGCGGGGCACGAGCTGCAGTTCAATCGCGCGCAGCCCTTCTATAACGGCATGGTGCTGTACGTCGTGGCGCTGCTGCTGCTATTCGCCAGCTGGGCCTACAAGCCCGAGACGCTGCGGCCGCTGGCCTACGTGCTGTTGATCGCCGGCCTGATCGTGCACACGGGCGGTCTGGTCTCGCGCACCATCGTGCAGGGCCGGCCGCCGGTCACCAACCTGTACTCGTCCGCGGTGTTTGTCGGCTGGGGCGCGGCGCTGCTGGGCGCGGTGCTGGAACGGATGTATCGCAACGGCTTTGGCGCGGTGGTCGCGGCGGCCAGCGGATTTGTGTCGCTCATCGTCGCCCATCACCTAGCCGCAGACGGCGACACCATGGAGATGATGCGCGCGGTGCTCGACAGCAACTTCTGGCTGGCCACCCACGTCATCACCATCACCATCGGCTACAGCGGCACATTCGTCGCCGGCGCCATTGCAGCTGGCTGGGCCATCCGCCGCCACGCTCTGCGCAACCCCGATCCGCAGGCCAGCAAGTCGCTGGCGTCGATGACCTACGGCATCCAGTGCTTCTCGCTGTTGTTCAGCTTTGCCGGCACGGTGCTGGGCGGCATCTGGGCCGATCAGTCGTGGGGGCGCTTTTGGGGTTGGGACCCCAAAGAAAACGGCGCGCTGCTCATCGTGCTGTGGATCGCCATCCTGATGCACGCGCGTTGGGGCGGCTACGTGCGCGAGCGCGGCTTGATGGCGATGTCCATCGCCGGCATGGCGATCACGGCGTTTAGCTGGTTCGGCGTCAATATGCTGGGCGTTGGTCTGCACTCCTACGGTTTCACGGACAAAGCGTTCAGCGCACTCGCTGGCTTCATGGGTCTGTGTGTGCTGCTGCTTGGCTTATGCCTGGCTCCCCCTCGCTTCCGCGTCGTTCGGACGTTGGCGGCGGGCTTGTCCTTTCAAAACGGTGCCGCGACACCGCATGGGTGATATCATGAAAGCGATTTCTACTCTGGCGCTTTGGCGCCATCTGGTCCCAATCGGCACCGCTGCGTGTTTGGTGGCTTGCGCCGCTGAACCGGGGGCTGCGGGCAAGGACGGGGCGACCTGCACGCTCACGGACAAGGGCGGCGGGGTCAAGGAAATCAAGTGCGGCGATGCCGCGCCCATCACCATCAGCGACGGCACCGCCGGCAAAGATGGCAAGGACGGCAAAGAAGGCAAGGCGGGCATCGACGGCAAGAACGGCCAGGATGGCACGGCCGGCAAAGACGGGGTCGCGGGGGCCGCAGGCAAGGACGGCGCTGCGGGCAAAGACGGCGCACCCTGTGACGTCAAAGACAACGGCAACGGCACCAAGACCGTGACCTGCGGCAGCTACTCGGTCACGCTTGCCGACGGCGCAACAGGCACGGCAGGCAAGAACGGCGCGGACGGCAAGCCCTGCGAGGTCAAGGACAACGGCAACGGCACCAAGACCATCACCTGCGCGGGCGTCACCGTGGACCTGCCAAGCGGCCCGACCGGCACCACCGGTCCAGCTGGCCCCGCGGGCGCAGCCGCCAAACCTTGCACCGTCACCGACGGCGGCATGGGGCTCAAGACCATCGTGTGCGCAGACGGCAGCAAAGTCACCGTCGCCGACGGCGCCATCGCCAATGACTGGAAGATCGACCGCTTCCATGGCACCAAGTACCTGCAGACCAGCGGCAACTTCAAGACCAACGGCAAGGTCCTGGTCAAGGCGGTCATCACCGACGCCACGGCAGACGTGTCGGGCAAGGTCGTGGTCAAGTTCAAGGTCAACAACCAAGACAAGTCGCCAGGCGTGCCGGGCGATCCGGTCACCACGCTGACCTCGCTGTCGTCGAACATCGCCAAGCTGGTCCCGGCGGGCAATGGCGACGCTTCGAGCAAGTGGGTGCCTTACATCCAGAACCCGGCGGCCGTCACCGTCACCACCGCGACCGCGGGTCCGTGGCCCAACCCGGCCGGGTACACCGTCTACCAGGCCGGCAGCGACAGCTGGAATGTCGACCCGACCAAGGGCGGCACGCTCGTCAACAACAACGACGGCACCTACGTCTACACCTATCTGCGCAACATCGCCGCCGTCAAGCTGGCCGCTCTGACCACCCCGGTGACACCCGAACAGGTCATCACCTACGACCGATCGGCCAAACACCGGATCCAGATCATGATGGGCGGCAGCACCGGCCCCACGGCCAACGCGGTTTACAACTTCATCCCCGACGGCAGCACCACCAACCTGCTCTTGACGCGCGACATCGTCGACACGGAAACCTGCAAGAGCTGCCACGGCTGGGACTTCCGCGCCCACGGCGGCAACCGCTTGGAGGTCGACGGCTGCACCAACTGCCACAACCCGAGCACCACCGACCCGCAAAGTGGCAACACGGTGGACATGAAGGTGATGATCCACAAGATCCACGCCGGCAGCCATGTGGCGAGCATCAAGGGCGCGGACGGCAAGGTCTTCAATGACCCCGCCACCGCTGAAGACGAGTCGGCCGACAACGGCAAGTACTACATCTGGGGTAACAGCAACAGCAAGTGGACGTGGTGGAAAGTGGGCTTCCCAGCCGAAACCGCGAACTGCGAGAAGTGCCACCAGGGCAAAGCCCCGCAGACGGACAACTGGAAGAAGGTCTACTCGCGCGCCGCCTGCGGCAGCTGCCACGACACCATCAACTGGGCCGACGGCACCGGCCACAAAGGCGGCAAGCAACTGAGCGACGACAACTGCACCAGCTGCCACCAGGCTGGCGGTCTGGCCGTCGATACGGTCGATGCGCACAACTGGACGGTCAAGGACTTCCGCAACATCCCCGAGTTCACCGCCAAGGTCACGGTGTCGACGCCCAAGAACGGCACCCACTTTGTCGCCGGTGAAGCCCCGATCGTCACGGTTCAACTGACCGACGAAAACGGCAAGCTGCTCGACCACACCACCATTGAGGAAGACGCTGCGGCCGAAACTTGCCCCACTGCGTCTGCCAAAGACTGCACCCCGCGCGACGGCAAGTTCCGCACCGCTGCGCTGTTTGTCCACGGTCCGCGCAGCAACAACAACCCGGTGCTGACCACCGCGGCGCGGGCGCAGATTTTTTCGACGACTGCGGGTCCGTGGGACCTGAGCAGCGCACCGACGGCAACCACCTTCCAGATCAAGATCGACGGCGGACGCGATCTGTGGAGCAAGGCGACGCCGAGCGCCGACAACTCGATCATCAAGCCGTTCGACACCTACCAGCCGGGCAACCTCACGCTGACGACCACCGCCACCACGTTTGCCAACAAGGCGGCAGTGACGCCCGCAGACTTTGCCAAGTGGCTCAATGCCAACGCGCAGTTCAAGGCGCGCGCCATCGCGTGGGTCGACACCCCAAGCGGCAAGCTCGGCATCCGCAGTCGCAACCTGGGCGTCACCTACTCGGTGCAGCTGCAGGCCGGCACCTTCACGACGCTGATCTTCAACAACGACATCGCCTACAAGAGCACCACGGGCTCCACGCCTGGCAACAACTGCAGCAAACGCACGCTGCCTGCCAACGAAGACCCCAAGGTGACCCGTACGGCGGACGCGATCACCTACCAACTGGACCCGGTTGACGATCTGCGGGTCGGTACCTACACCGCCGACATCGAATTCGCCGACCGCGGCAACACCAGCGGCACCGACTACAAGACGCCAACAGTTGCCCGCGCGACGTTCCAGGTCGGCAGCGCCACGCCGGAGAAGCCGGTCGCCGACGGCTGCGCCAACTGCCACCAGCACCAAGGCAAGGGCCTGGTCGTCGACGCACGTCGCCACAACAAAGCGCTGGAAGACGACGCGATGGACCGCTGCGGCAGCTGCCACGATTACCAGTCGCAGAACCCGGTCGGCCTGGATTGGAGCGGCGCGCGGCCGATCAGCAAGCGCGTCCACGCCATCCACTACGGCAGCAAGCTAAACTTCCCGAACCAGACCGTGTGGTATGGCAGCGGCGACCCGGTGGCCGGCCGCAACTGGGACATCACGCTGCCGCAAGACGTGCGCAACTGCGAGTCCTGCCACAGTAGCAAGACCAGCGGCACCTGGGCGACCAACCCGAACCGGTTGGCTTGCTGGGGCTGCCACGACTCGCTGTCGACGCAGGCGCACTTCAAGACCATGACCTTCGACCCGACGCCGCTCGACGCCTACAGTGGCGACGAGGTCGAGTCGTGCAAGAACTGTCACTAGTTGACCCCCTGCGGTAGTCGGCCTGCAGCCGGCTGCTGAAACGCGACCCCGCGGTAGGAGCACCGACCTGCCGCGGGGTCGGCGTTTTTTGCGGTCGTCGCGCGGGTGCGGATCGCGCTTTGGGGTCTACGGCGAGGCGCGCGGAACCGCTGAATACGCATAGCGTTCAGGTTGGACCCGGCGGCTGAAGCCGCAGGCTAGCTGTACAAAGCCCGGCCTGCGCCGGGCTGGGCTGTCACTCGTGATTGCGTAGCCTAGCGGAGGCAAGGCTTTGCACCCGAAGGCCGCGGCTTCAGCCGCCGGCAGTATTTGCGACCACTGCGCATTTACCAGCCCGCGGGTCGGCCCCACTTGAGGAACCGCACCCTCGTCGCTCAGGGACCATTGCAAAACCAGCTTGCAGCGGGTCGAATACGCCCCCTCGCGCGCACCGGCGCGCCCCAAGGAGTCCCGATGGTTCGAAATGGTCGCCTGTGGCTTGTAGCGGCGCTGACCCTGGCGTGCAACAAGGCCCCGCCTGCTGAGATGACCGCCGCTCCGCTGCCGGCACCGGTGGTGCCCGTGGCGGCTCCGCTGCCGGCTGGCGTCTCGGCGACGGGCGCGGTGCCCGATCACCCGGCCTTGCAGCAGGCCCCGGCTGCGCCCTCTGGCCAGCTACCGCCGGGCCACCCGCCGCTTGGCGGCAATGGACCCGCTGCTGGCATGGCGGAGGCAGCGGCTGCACTGCCGGATGGCCCCACGTTTACGGTGCCGGCGGGCTGGCAGGAAGTGCCGCCAAGGCCGATGCTGTACAAGGTCTACCTGCTCCCCAAAGAGGCGGGGCAGTCCGATGCAGCCGAGTTGACGGTGTCATTCTTGGGCGCTGGCCTGCCGCTAGACATGAATGTGACACGCTGGTGTGGCCAGTTTCAGCTGGCGGCGGGTGCGACGTGCGAATCTGCGGCCAAGCAGTCGCCCGTGGCCGGAACCCCGCATCCCACGGCTTTGGTGGAGATCGTCGGCGCGTTCTTGGGTTCCATGGGCGCTGCACCAGACGCCGCCCCCAAGGCTGGCTGGAAAATGGCGGCAGTCGCGGTGGCCACGCCGACCCGCACCTGGTACTTCAAGATGGTCGGTCCGCAGGCTGCCGTAGAGCGCTGGCAGGCAGAAGCGGTCCAGATGGCCAAGACCGTGAACTGATCCAACCCGCGCATCGGCCAGATCACCGATTGCCGATTTTTCGGCAATCCCACCTACGCCGCCCGACAGCCGCGCCGGCCCTTCGGCTAAATGCCGGCTCGATCTGCCGGTTTTTCGGCATCGGCTCGCTGCCCGGTCGTGCAGTGTCCAGTCGCCCTGCGAAAGTGCAGGCCGCAGGTCGACGACAAGTCCTTGTTAACGCACGCCAATGACACGTGGCGGACAAAGCCGCCCGTGCTTGGCACGGTCCTTGCTCTATCCCGGTCCGGGTCGTTGTGGTGCCGTAGCCAGTTGCGGCACGGCGGCCCGACCAGGAGCAGAGCATGTTCTCGCGCGACTCGTTGCATTTGTGGATCCTCGGCGCCGGCCTCGCTGCGGTGGTCGGTGGCTTTCTCGCTGTTCGGGCAGCGTCGTTGCCGCCAACCTGGGGCCAGTACGGCCATTGGCGGGGTGCTGCTCTCCAAGAACAGGCGGACATGCCGCGCAATGTGACCGCGCGCGCAGACTGCCTGGGCTGCCACCAGACGCCCAAGCACGCGTTTGGCAAGAAGCACCAGACCGTGCTGTGCAGCGAGTGCCATGGCGAGGGTCGCAACCACATCCAGGATTGCAAAGCCAAGCAGGCGGCGCTGCCACAAGGTGCGACGCTGACCTGTGAGCACGACCACATCAAGCCCGAGCGCTTGGTCCACATCTGCGCGCACTGCCACGCCCAGGTAGTCGGGCGGCCGGCGGGCCACCCGCAGATCGACATCGCCGAGCACCTCAAAGAGCAGGAAGCGAAGGACCCGAAGAGCCAGATGGCGTGCCTGCAATGCCACCAGGCCCACGACCCGAGCGAAGAGCCCGAAGAAGCCGAAACGGACGACGCGGAAGAAAAGGACGACGACGACGGCGGTGCCGAAAAACCGGCAGTGGCGCCTGGTGCGGCCACGCCAGCCGAAGCAGCTACGCCGACCACAGCGCCGACTGCGACCGAAGGAGAACAATCATGAGCTGCAAGCCCCAAGGCTGCCCGAGTTGCCACCCCCCCGCTGACATGGCGCCCGACCCTTCGCGGCGCGAGTTTGTGTGGGACGCCATCCGCACCTTCTCGTTTGGCGCTTTGACGCTGACTGCGCTGCCGATTCTGGTGTCCGAAGCGGACGCCGACGACGACGCCAAAGCCGCCGCGCCGCCACCGGATGCCGCATCGCCGACCACGGGCGCCGGTAAGGACAAGGGCAAGCGCACGGTGCTTTTCGGTTACCTGGTCGACACCAACAAGTGCATCGGCTGCGGCAGTTGCATGCTGGCCTGCAAGAACGAAAACGACGTTCCAGACGACCAGTTTCGAACCTGGGTCGAGCGCTACGTGTACTACAAGGACGGCCGTGTCGAGGTCGACACGTGTACCAGCGGCAACTTCTCGTTCGACCAGAAGCCGGCGCTCGACCCCAAGGTCGTGGACAAGGCCTTCTTCGTACCCAAGCTGTGCAACCACTGCGTCGAGACACCGTGCATCCAAGTGTGTCCGGTCGGCGCCAGCTTCATGACCCAAGAGGGCGTTGTGCTCATCGACCACGACCGCTGCATCGGCTGCGCCTACTGCGTGCAGGCCTGCCCATTTGGCACCCGCTTTATCAACCACAAGACCAATACCGCCGACAAGTGCACGTGGTGCTACCACCGTGTGGTCAAAGGCGAAAAGCCGGCGTGCGTGGAGGTCTGCCCAACTGGCACGCGCATCTTCGGCGACATCAACGACCCTGACAGCGACATCAGCAAGGTGCTGGCGGCCAACCGCATCGACGTGCTCAAGAGCTACCTCGGGACTCGGCCCAAGACCCGCTACATGGGCCTGACTGCGGAGGTGGTGTGATGCATGGCCAACCCACTGAATTTCTGTTCCCCAATGATCACGGCAGCGTTGCCTGGACCGTAATGATCGTGCTGTACCCGTACATCACCGGTCTGGTGGCCGGTGCTTTCGTCGTCGCCGCGCTCTACCACGTGTTCGGCAAGAAAGAGCTGGCGCCGGTGGCGCGGTTTGCGCTGGCGGCATCGTTTTCGTTCTGCGCGTTCGCGACGATGCCGCTGCTATTGCACCTGCACCAGCCGCAGCGGGCGTTCAACATCATGTTCACGCCCAATTTCACCAGCGCGATGGCCGGCTTTGGCTTCATCTACAGCTTCTACCTCATCCTGCTTGCCGTCGAGATCCTGCTGGTGTTTCGCGACGACATCGTCGACCGGGCGCGCCGCGGGGGCGTAGAAGGCCTGCTGTACAAAGTGCTGGCGCTCGGGGTCACTACCCAGACACCCGGGTCGCGCGCGCTTGACCACAAGTGGATTAGCGTCCTGAGCGTCATCGGCATACCGGCGGCATGCGTGCTGCACGGCTACGTCGGCTTCATCTTTGGCGGGGTCAAGGCCAATCCCTGGTGGTCAACGGCGTTGATGCCTGTCATTTTCCTATGTTCCGCCATCGTGTCCGGCGTGGCGATGCTCATCCTGCTGTACGTCCTCGCCTGCAAGTTCCGCAGAGTCGCCGTCGACGACGAGTGCCTGCGCTCGATGATGCGGACGCTGTGGCTGTTCCTCATCTTGGCCGTCGCGCTCGAAGAACTGGAACTCTTGAACATGGCGTACGAAAACGGCTCAGAGTGGGCGATGCTCAGCCGGCTCATCGCCGAAAAGCTGCACTTCTCGTTTACCTGGCTGCAGCTGGTCCTGGGGTCGCTGGTGCCATTCTTCCTGCTGGCCATCGGCATGCGCCGCGGACTGCACCCGGGCGTGCGCATTGGCTTGGGCACGGTGTCTGGCCTGCTGGTGCTGATCCAGGTCGCTGCGATGCGCTGGAACGTGGTCATCGGCGGCCAACTGCTGTCCAAGAGCTTTCGCGGCTTCAACAGCTACGTGCCGGAGTTCGGCGGCCGCGAAGGCCTGGGTGTCGCCTTGCTGGTGTTCTCGCTGCCCTTCGTCCTGCTGTTCGCGCTTAGCCGGATCCTGCCGCTGTGGAAAACCGATGCGGCGGATGCCCACTAAATGCGGCGCCAACGGCGGACGCCGTCTCTGCCGATTTTTCGGCAGCGCAAGCCGAAATCCCGTCACTGACAAGCTTGCCCTACCGGCAAAACCATTGAGCGAAGCGCGCTTATGGCTCACCCGCTGGCTTCTGCGAGCTGGCGCGGGTTTTGCAACGCAGCGGTGGTGACGTCGCTGGCTGTGCCGGTGCCGCGGAGTGGACGATGAAAACGACAGGCAGGCGCTGGGTGGCAGGGTTGGCGGCGCTGGCGATTGCGGCCTGCGAAGGCGGCGAAGGACCGGCAGGGGCCGCAGGCCAGAATGGAACCGGCGGAGCGCAGGGCCTGCCAGGCGAGCCTGGTGCAAAAGGAGACCCAGGTACCAAGGGCGACAAGGGCGATCCGGGCGCGACGGGTACCGCCGGCGTCAATGGCACCAAGGGCGACAAAGGTGAACCAGGCAAGGACGGCGTAGACGGCGCCGACGGCGCGACTGGCACGACCGGCGCCAAAGGCGAACAGGGTCCTGCCGGCCCCAAAGGCGACAAGGGCGATCCGGGCAATTCGGCCGCCACCGTGGGCACAATCGCCGGCACGGTCACAGCGGCAGTCGATGGCAAACCGGTCGTCGGCGCGCAGGTCACCACCAACCCAGCTGGCGCAACGGTCGCAACGGACGACCTGGGTGCGTTTACCCTGGCCAAGCTGCCGATCGGCGCCTACACGGTGACCGTCAACGCCAAGGGCTACGCGACCGCCACGGCGGCCGGCATTGGCGTGGCCTGGGAGGCGACGACCAAGCTGTCGATTGCACTGGTCACCGGAGCGCCCGGCGGTGCCGCGCCGACCGTTTCTGCGCAAGAGCCCTCTACGGTGGGCTTTGGCCAGGCCGTCAAGTTGGCAGCGACCGTTGCCGATGCCGACAACCCGACCGAGCAACTCACGGTGGTTTGGAAGCAGGTGTCCGGCAAGTCCGTGGCACTCAAGGCGACCGGCGGGCAGGTTGAGTTGACCACGCCGACGCTGCTGGACCTCAAGGGCGCGCCGCCGCGGACCGAAGTCATCGGCCTGTCGCGCGACGAGACGACGCTGCGCTTGCAGGTGACGGCGACCGATCCGCAGGGTCATGCGACGACCGCGATCCTGGCTATCAAGCTGGCAGACCCGTCGCCCGGCCTGCGCACCGTGCCGTTGGGCCTGCCGGTGTATCTGGGCGCACCCGTCACGCTCGACAAGGCCGGCAAGCCGATTGCCTGGCAGTGGTCGCTGGACACGGCAGGCGCGGTTGGCAGCAAGGCCGCCCTGCCTAACCCTGGGGCGCAGTTCGTGGCGTTCACGCCGGACATCGCCAAGGGTGTCTACAAGATCAGCGAAGCCGCCTCGGGCAAGACGCTGACCATCTATGCGGGCGCCTGGGTTGGCGTGGGCGGCGCCGACGGCATGTGCACCGCTTGCCACAGCGGCAGTTTCGCGCCCGACAACTTCACGCCTTGGCAAAAGACCAAGCACTTCACGGCAATGGCAGATAAGTTCGACGGCAAGAAAGGCGCGTTTGGCCCAGAGTGCCTCGCCTGTCACACGGTCGGCTACAACGAGTCGGTCGGCAACGCCGGCTTTGACGACCTTGCCAAGACCGCCAACTGGCAGATCGGCAAGGGCGCTGCCGGCACTTGGGCTGCGCTGAGCAAGGACAACAAGGCGTTGGCGCAACTGGCCGGGGTGCAGTGCGAAAGCTGCCACGGCCCGCAGGCTTCGGCGGCACACGGCAGCAATCCCGCCATCGACGTGCCGGCGCGGGTGTCGTGGGGCAGTGCGGTGTGCAACACGTGCCACAGCGACGGCGGGCAATACCCGATCGGCGGGCAGTGGGCCGGCAGCAAGCACAACAACCACGGTCTGACCGTGCTCGAAGCGACGTTCGAGAAGCGCGGCACCACCGCCGCGCACTGCGGCCGCTGCCACTCAGCGCAGGGCTTCGCGCTCTATGCCAAGCAGCTGACCAGTGGCGTGACCGGGTCGCTTGTCAAACCGGATGGCAAGCCGGCCGACGAGGCATTCTTGCGCGGCCTCGGCTTGGAGACCGCGAGCGTCCAGACCATCGGCTGCTCGGCGTGCCACAACCCTCACGACGCCAGCAACCCGGCGCAGTTGCGCATCGGCGGCGAACTGGCGGCGCTGCCCAACGGCATGACCGCAATCAAAGGCGCAGGCACCGGCACCCTGTGCATGGCCTGCCACAACACCCGCAACGGCGAACACACCGACTTTGTCGCCGCCCCTGCCAACTTCTCGGCGCCGCACTCGCCAGCGCAGACCGATGCCCTTTACGGCTTCAACGCCTACTTCGTGCCGCGCTACACGCCGGGCGGTCACCTGGCTGTCAAGGACACCTGCGCCAGTTGCCACGTAGCGATCCCGCCGGCGTCTGGCGGCAACACCAACCACGGCTTCAAGGTCGACAGCGGCTTGTGCAAGAACTGCCACTCCAACTGGGTGGACGGCGAGGCGCTGCAAGCGTCCTACGAGGCCCAACTGCTGACGTTGGAAACGGCGATAGCGGCCAAGGCCAAGGCCGCCATCGCGGCCGCCATTGGCGTCTCTGGCAACAAGGTGACGGTCGTTGCCTTCAACCCGGATCCGGCCAAGCCGTTCTACTCGGCGGCCATCGAGCTGACCGCCGCGCCCGAGAAAGTCGAGCTGACCGAATTCGCAGGGCAAAGCGCCTTCGTTTTGCACCTCGCCAACGCCGTGACCGCCAACTGGGTCGACGCCAGCGGCAATCCGGCCAAAGACGCCGCGGGCAATCCGTTGGCTGTCGCGAGCCTGAAAGACTTGCAGGTGCGCGCCGGCGACCTCAAGGTCGCCAAGGGCAGTTCGGCCGTTGTCACCGTCATCGACCCAGCGGGCGACCTCAATAAGGCCATGTGGAACGTGCACCTGCTGCTGGGCGACGGGACCCGCGGGGTGCACAACCCGACGTTCTACAAGTCGGTTATTGCGGCGACCACCGCCAAGGTCAACGCGCTGTGAAAACGCTCGCTGCCAGCCTGCGCCCGGCCTTGGCCGCTGCCGCGATCCTGGCGATCGCGTGCGGGTGCGACCATGCACGGCAGACAGCCGCCGCAGATGCCGGCGCAGACACCGCAGTTGCCGGCGGTTTCGCGCCGCAGTGCTCGGCGTGCCACGGTTCCACCGACAGCCCTGCCCCGCCGCGCGCCATCGGCGGCAAGGTCGACGTGGCGTGGCGCGGCGTCGGAGCACACCAGACCCACGTGGCAGGATCGGCTTCGGCCAATCCGGTCGCCTGCGACAGTTGCCACGTCGTACCCAAGGGCTTGTGGGACGACAAGCACATCGACAGCGCCGACAAGCGCGCCACCGTGCAGTTTGGCGGCGCCGCGCTGTTCAAGGATGCTACGCCCACCTACAACCCGACCGACCTGACCTGTGCGACGACTTATTGCCACGGCGGCACGCTCAAGCCCGGCGGCAAGCACACGACGCCGCTGTGGACGCTGGTCGACGCGTCGCAGCGCGGCTGCGGGTCGTGCCATGGCGCGCCCCCGCCCAAGCCTCACCCCCAGACCGGCGACTGCATCGGTTGCCACGCCGCGACAGCCGGCCCCAAGGGCACCATCGCCCATAAAGACAAGCATATCAACGGTGTGGTCGAGGTGGTATTTGCGCAAAGTGTGGCTTGCAACGGTTGCCATGGCGCGCCGCCGCCCCAGACGGTCAAAGATCACCCGCAATTGGGCCAGTGCGAGCTTTGCCATGCGCAGACGGCCGGTCCGGGTCAGACCATCGCCAACCCAGCCAACCACATGAACGGCAAGGTCGAGGTCGCAGTCGCCGACGGGCAAAGCTGCAACGCCTGCCACGGCTCGCCGCCGCCGCCCAGCGTCAAGAACCACCCGCAAAACAACGCCTGCGAGGCGTGCCACGTAGGGACGGCAGGGCCGGCCGGCACCATTATCGACCCGCTTAAGCACCGCAACGGCAAGGTCGAGGTGCAGCTAAGTGCAGCCGCTCCCTGTGGCGCCTGCCACGGTGCCCCGCCGCCAGTCGGCATCAACAACCACCCGCAGGACCAGAACTGCGAGGGCTGCCACGCCGCAACCGCCGGACCCAAGCAGACGATCGCCTTTGCCGACAAGCACATGGACGGCAAGGTGCAAGTGCAACTGCCGGGCGTCGGCGCGCCCTGCGCCGGCTGCCACGGGGCACCGCCGCCCAAGTCGGTCAAGAACCACCCGCAAGAGCAGAAATGCGAAGGCTGCCATGCCGGCAGCGTGGGCTTGAACCGGACCTTGCTCGTCGGCGGCAAGCACCTGGACGGCAAAGTCGATGTCGAACTTGCGCCGCTGTCGGCCCCGTGTGGCGCCTGCCACGGTGCCCCACCGCCCAAGTCGGTCAAGAACCACCCGCAAAGCACCCAGTGCGACGGCTGCCATGCGGCTACTGCCGGCGCCAACCAGACGCTGGCGGGCGCTGGACACCTCAACGGCAAGGTCGATGTCGTGCTGGGCGCAAACGCCCCGTGCGGCGCTTGCCATGGCGCGCCACCGCCGCCAACGGTCAAGAACCACCCGCAAAACAACAACTGCGACGGCTGCCATGCCGCTACCGCTGGACCTGACCAGACCATCGCCAACCCGACCAACCACCGCAATGGCAAGGTCGAGGTCGCGTTCGGCGCCAGCGCCCCGTGCAAGTCGTGCCACGGCTTACCGCCCGTCAACAACCACCCGCAGATGTTGGAGTGCAGCAAGTGCCACGCAGCCAGCGTCGACGCGCAGGGCAAGCTGGAGCCTGGCGGCGCCCACTACAACGGCAAGGTCGAGTTCAGCCTGGGCAATGCTGCCTGCGATTCGTGCCACGGCGCCCCGCCCAAAAGTGCTGGCCACCCCAAAGTCGCCCAGTGCAGTTCGTGCCACGCCGCCACCACCGACCCGACGGGCAAGCTCGTACCCAAGGGCGCGCACATCAACGGCAAGGTTGACGTGGCCATGTCGGAGAAGTGCGACGCATGCCACGGTGGCAATGGCTCAGCGGCGCCACCGCCTGACGTCAACGGCAAGACTGACCCGTCGCTGCCTACGGTGGGAGCCCACGCGGCGCATCTGCAGGGCAAGCAGTTCAGCAAGGGCGGCATGGCCTGCGAAGCGTGCCACGTCTTGCCGAAAACCACCCAGCAGCCCGGGCACTTACAGGGCACGTTGGCTTCGGTGAAGTTCCCGGGCTGGTTGGCCAATTGGAAAGAGGCCAAGCCGACCTACGACAAGGCGACCTTGACCTGCAATGCCGTCTATTGCCACGGCGCGACCATGGAGGGCGGCACGATGCCAGCACCCGTGTGGAACCAGGGCGGCATGGTCTGCGGGTCGTGTCACGGCCTGCCGCCATCGCCCGCCAGCGGCCACCCCGTGTTCGACCAGGCCAAGGGCATCCAGTATTGCAATCATTGCCACAGCTTGACGGTCAAGCCCGATGGCACGCTGGACCAGGCCGGCGGCTGGCACATGAACGGGATGGTCAACCCATGAGGCGCGTCCTCTCGGCAACGCTGGCCGGTCTGGCAGGCCTGCAACTGACCTGTCTCGATGCATTGGCGGGCGACCTGCACGGCAGCGTGCGCAGCCTGACCTGGGGCAGTCGCGAACTGGTGCCGGGCGGCTGGGACCGGACCCAGCCGACCCTGCCGACGCTGCAGCATCTGTCGCTGCGCGGCGACGGCCTGGGCGGCACCGGCTTGTACTTCGATGGCTCTGCGTTTGCGATGCAGCAACTCGACGGCGCGGGAAGCAAGCCGGCGCGACAGGGCGACTTGCTCTATGGGTTCTTGGGTTGGCAGAACGCCGCACGCTCAATGCGCGTGCAGGTTGGCCGGCAGCTGGTGCTGTCGGGGGCGCCGCGCTACACCACGCTCGACGGTGTTTTTGCGGAGCTCCTGCTGCCCGCTGACCTGCGGCTACAAGCGCATGGCGGTACAGCCGTTTTCTCTGGATTTGACCACGCGCTGACAGCCCCAGTCGTCGGTGCCCGTGTGCAATGGCAGCCGGCGATGCGCGGCCACCTGGCCGTCGCCTTTCAGGACGTCTCGGGGCTGACAAGGGCTACGCGCCGAACCATCGGCGCCGATTTTTCGGCACGGCTGCCGCAAGGGCTGGCGCTGGTCGGTAGCACTGCTTTCGACTTGCTGGGACGGGGCCTGCAAGACGCCCGCCTCGACCTGTCGCAGCGGCCGCGGCCTTGGCTGGGTCTGCATGTGCGCGGCGAAGTGCGCGATCCACTGGCGTACTTGCCAGCCGACTCGATCTTCCAGGCGTTCGTGCAGCGCACCGATGGCATCGTTGGCGCAGGTTTCGATGTCCAAACGCCGGGAGCCCTGTACGGCTCAGGCAGCTACGACCGCTTTGTCGTCACGGACGACCATCAAGATGGTTACCGCGGGCAGTTGGACGCCGGTCTCAGGCTGGGTGACCAGGGCGACGATCGCGCCGGCGCAACCGTGGCGCGCGTCGGCACTGGCGACAACGGCTACAGCCAGGCCCGCCTGTGGTGGCGCGGCCGGGTCGGACAAGCCTGGCGCGCGGCCGTCGATCTGGACGCGCTGTGGTACTTCAAGCCGATCCGCGGCCATGACCAATCGCTGGTCGGGACCGGCAGCTTGCGCTGGATGGGCGTCGTCGGCCTGCAAGCGGGCGTCGACGCGCAGGTGTGGAGCAACCCGTCGTTTACTTCGCAAACCATGGTGCTGGCGACGCTGACCGCAACCGACGAACTGTTGCGCGGCCCAGCGCCACCTCCGCCGCCACTGACACCACCCAAGGGAAAAGACGACGACGAGGACGAAGAAGAAGACGAGGACAAGGGCGATGCCAAGCCCGCGCCCAAACCAGAGTCAGCGCCCGCCGATGACGGCAAGCCCGAGTCCAAGCCCAAAGACGGCGACGACGAGGAAGACGGTGCCGCAGGCCGTCAGAAGGCCGATGCCGTGGCAAGCGTTGGGGGGCAGCAATGAAACCGGCCGCCTCCACCACCTTGCGCGTTTGCGCGCTGATCGCGATGGGTGCGCTGCCCGGTTGCGGATGGCTGGTCGGCTCTTGGGCCGGCAGCCCGCAGACAGACAACCCGCGCGATCACCTGATTTTCTCGCACAAGAAGCATGTCGTCGACGAGAGCGTGGCCTGCGGCGACTGCCACGCCAACATCAAGGCCTCGGAGTCGCTGACCACCGCGCGCGACATTCCCGCCGAGAAGACCTGCCTCGAGTGCCACGACAAGGCGGACAACTGCAAGCAGTGTCACGCCAACCCCAAGATGCCGGCGACCTGGCGCCAGGACGATCGCCTGGGCGGTCTGCGGTTTTCGCACAAGGCTCACGCCGCGCGCGCGCTGCCGGGCGAGGCGACGCCGGTTGCCTGCGACGTCTGCCACGGCGACATCAAGGACGCGGAAAAAGCCAGCGCCAGCAAGCGACCGCCTATGTTCGCTGCCTGCGGCCAGTGCCACCAGCGCGACTTCCGCCGCGACGACTGCGCGCGGTGTCACGAGGCGGGCACACCGTACGGCCGAATGGGCTCGGACATTTTCGATCACGGCGGTGGCAATTGGCTGCGCCGCCACGGCACGGCCGCCAAGGGTGCGGAGCCGGTGTGCGCGCACTGCCACAAGCAGGACAGCTGTTCCGAATGCCACAGCCGCTCGAACCTGCCGCTGCGGCCTGCGCTACAGCGCTGGGACCGTCCGGACGCCAACGCCCAGCATCGCGGCGACTGGACCACGCGGCACACCATTGAGGCGCGCTTGGACGGCAAGTCGTGCGCAAGCTGCCACGAGCAATCCACCTGCCAGGACTGCCACTTGCGCAGCGGCGTCGGGTCCATTGGCAAGGCCAACTTGCGCACGCCGCATCCGGCGCAATGGCTCAAGCGCGGTGGGGCAGAGTTTCATGGCTCCGCAGCGTGGCGTGACCCTGCTGGCTGCGCCAGTTGCCACGATCGCGGCACTGCTAGCAACTGCGTCGACTGCCACAAAGTCGGCGGCAGCGGCGGCAATCCGCACCCGCCCGGCTGGCGATCCGCGGCGGACAAGGCCAGCAGTCCAGCCTGTACGGCTTGCCACTAGGCGACCATTTCGGCTTCGCCAGATCCTGAAGCTGCGGGCAGCCCGGCCGACTGAGGCGGGAAGAGCCCGCGGCGCGGGAGACGGCGGATTTGCGGCGGACGAGTTAGGGACTGGAAAACAGTAACTTGAACACTCTCGGCACAACGCGGAGCCGCGAGTCGGCCGCCGAGGCCGCGAACTGGCGACCCACTGAGCAAGCAAGTGGGCCTGGAAATAATTTAGTAAATCATTTCCACGCCCTTACGGCGAACGGCCCAGCTTGCTCTGCAGCGTCGTGCGCGCCAGGCCGAGGTTCTCGCTGGCCCTGGACTGCTGGCCGCCGGCCCGTCGCATTGCCCATTGGATGATGGCGTCTTCAAAACGCCGCACTGCGTCGGGCAGGTTGACGGAGGTCCGGCCTTCCAAGTGCAGCGTAAAGACATCGTCGGTGACGACGACGGGCGGACTTGTGCGCAGAAAGCTCGGCAGGTGGTCCGGTCCAATCGGTCCGGATCCCGCAAAAGTCATTGCCGACTCCATGGCATGCCGCAGTTCGCGGACGTTGCCTGGCCAACTGTAGCGACAGAGCGCGGCCGCTGCCTCGGAGTGCAGTTCGGGAACGGCCTTGCCGCTCTCGGCTGCGCGCCGGCGCAAATAGTGCTGGGCCAACAACAGCACATCGTCGCCCCGATCGCGCAGCGGCGGCAGGCGGATCTCCAGCGCGCGCAAGCGGTAAAAGACGTCGTCGCGAAACTTACCCTTGGCCACGGCGTCGACCAGGTCCACCTTGGTCGTGGCAATCACCCGCACGTCGGTCTGGGCCTCGCGACTGCCACCTACACGGGTGAACGTGCCCTCTTGCAGCGCGCG